>Ga0105047_10001158_pt1 | contig 46768 bp, 45 predicted proteins | sample MAT04_FD_78384 | JGI IMG/M metagenome (GOLD analysis project Ga0105047, IMG submission 78384) | Freshwater microbial communities from Lake Fryxell liftoff mats and glacier meltwater in Antarctica - MAT-04 (megahit assembly) | ecosystem: Environmental > Aquatic > Freshwater > Ice > Liftoff...
AGCTCGCGAGCTGCCGTGACCGTCATGTCGTCGTCCTCCTCATCAACATGATCAACGTCATCGAAGTCATTTTCCGCCCGCGCAGCCCTTCGCGCCGTCGCCGTCCTGGTAGCGAGCTCCCTGATGGGGGAACCTCGAGGTCATCGGCTTGAACGCGTGCGTCTTGCTGGCGCCGCACATGAAGAGGTTCGAGAACGGGACGGAGCACTTGTAGTCGGCGTTCACCGTGACCGAGACCATCCCGTAGGGGTCGTCGCAGGACGACGTGTCCTCGACCTTCACGTTCACCGTGATCTTGGTCTTCCACGGACCGAGCGCGGCGACGACGCCCTTCTTGACCTCGTCGTCGTTGTCCTTGTCCTCGGCGTCCGGCGTGTTCCGGTTCTTGTTCGAGATGACCGAGGCTGCGCGACCACCGACGATGGTTGCGTGCTTGAGCGCGATGCGCGCGGTCGCCATCTGCTGGAGCTGAACGAAGGACGAGAACGTGATCATGAGCGGCATGAACGCGATCGCGAACTCCACGAGGACAGCGCCTCGCTTGTTCTGGTGCAGTCCCTTCAGCGTGCCCTTTCGCGTCTGGCTCATTCTTTGTGCCTCGGGATCAGGGAATCGGAAGGAGCATCTGGTTACGAGCCTTCACGTACGTATTGTACGTCGCGAGGCCGCCGGCCGAGAGCCCGGCGATCGCAGGAATGCCCACGGCGACGAGCAGCAGTGCGTACTCGACCATCACGGCGCCTCTGCCGCGCGCTCGGGCTCGTCTCCAACGCAGGCCTTCTCGCACCATGATGAGACGTCCTCCAGGGGATAGCCCGTGCAACAAACTTACCAGTGGAGATACGCGGTAAACGCAACTCCGAAGAACAAAGCAGGTCCGAGGCGGAACCACGACAGCGCGGATTCCTCCACGGGTCGTTGCTTCGCCTTGGGCATGAACAGGTTCGCGAAGATCGCGAGAGCGTTCTTCAGCGTCGAGATCAACTTGCCCTGGTAGGCGAGGACCGCGGGGGCCACGAGCGCGGCGGCGAAGAAGCCGTACATCTCGGCCTCGATACCCATCATCGTCTGGAGCAGCGCACCGAGCCCCGCGAGGAGCTTCAGGTCGCCGCCACCGATCGCGCCTTGCCGGTAGAGCATGGCGGGGACGAGCGCACAGACGAGCGCTCCGACGAGGGAGAAGCCGCCCTCGGTGAGGGCGGCGTTCACAGCCTCTTTCGCGGCGAGCATCCGGACGATGTGGAGCACCGGTCCGAGGACCAGGGCTCCGTACGTCAGCCAGTTCGGGATCTCGCCGCGGCGCCAGTCGAACAGGGCGGCCAACGCAGCAACCGCCATCGCAACGATGAAAACAACGTGCTGATGGGGAAGCTGCTCGTTCATCCGCTTTCAGGAGTACATGCGTTTGTCATGACTCCCAATCCGATTCGACCGGCTGGAATCTCAGGGGCGTTCGTCGAGCTTGTTCTGCGAGTCGACGGCGTTCGTCTTGACCGACTTGCCGAGGTTCCGGTAGCCGATGGCCGCCATGAACATGATGGCGATGATCAGGAGCGCGTACTCCACCATGGTGGCGCCGCGGGTCTTCTTGATGAGCATCTGGGCCTTGGACATTTGGGTAGTCTCCTGATTGCGGGCGGGTTGGGAAGTCACCGAAGCGCGGCGTCTCGAGCTCTCCATCTCGTGACCACCTTGCTTCGTTGCGTCGCAGACAACATATCCACGATTGGTGCCAGCTTGTATCCGACCGCCCCCAGCATAACTGGACCGTTGCTGTTGTCTCGAAGACAACGTTCGCCCGTATTTCATTAGGTGCGAGTTTTACGCACCTTTTGGCCACCTGGATCGCGGATGGACCAAACGGGTGGGTGGATCTTGATCCACCCAGACGGGCTACACGGCGGGATCGATCGACATTGCCCGCGGTTCTCTAGTTCAGAGCCTTCGGGATGTTGACCTTGGCCTGGATCACGCGCGTCTTCTCGACGTCGAACTTCTGGTCGAACACAAGGATGTCGTCATGTTGCGGCACCGTGAACGGCTTCGTCGGGCTCGGCGGCTTCAGCTTCGTGTTCTCGGCGGTGTCGAGCGTCACCTGGAACTGAGTGTTCGGCGCGACCTCGAGAGCGAAGTGCGCGGCGCCCGAGGCGTCGGTTCGCGTGATCATCCGGTTCAGATACATGACGGGGAGGTTCGGCCCGTTCTCGGCCTTCACCGCGATGACGACGCGCCGTAGGGAGGGCGGACACGCCACGGTGTACTCGGGCACCTTCGACTTGTCGGCGAAGCGCGTGAGCCGGATGCTCGTCGGTTTCATCGGGGAATTGAAGGCATCCGGACACTTGATCGACACGTCGGTCGTCTCGCCTTCGGCGCCCGTAAGGGTCAGCATCGCGCGTCCGTCGGGGCCGGTCGTCCCGATCGGTTTGCCGTTCCGGGACACCGTTGCACCCGCCACCGGATGGCCTGGATCACTGTCGATCCGGATGAAGATCTGGAAGGGCGGCGTGGGGGGAGGATCGAGATCCTTGCAGGCCGATGCGCTCAGGGATGCGGTGAGAGCGGCGGCGAGGGCGAAGCGGATCCTCATGGGACAAAAGCTAGCAGGCGCCCGGAGGAACGGGAAACCGGAGACCGGCAGCCCGAGACCGGCAGCCCGAGACCGGAAGTGCGAGAGAGGAGAGGAGGGCGTGTCGTCCACTTGGGGGACAGGAAGGAGTGGGGATCGATCGGGGGAGATACGCGTAGGTGAGGGTAATGAGTGAAACGCGAGCTCGGGTCGTCTGCGCGCTCGTCGGTGTCGTCGTGATGAGTGGCTGCGGGAAGATGTCGCTCGACGCGCCGCCCCCACCTCCCTTCAAGGTGGCCTTCGCGGTCGAGGGTGACCCCGGCCACCCGATCACGGGAGCGACCGTCTCGCGCAACGACAAGACCGTTGCGACCACCGGCCCGGACGGGCGCGCCGAGCTCACGCTGAACGGTGCCGACGGCGAGACCGTCGACGCCTCGGTGAAGTGCCCCGACGGGCACACCTCGCCCGCTCGCCCGGTCTCGATCCGGCTCGCACGCACCGGGGACGGCAAGGCGCCCGTCTTCAAGATCGTCTGTCCCCCGACGCAGCGGCACCTCGTCGTCGCGGTGAAGGCCGAGAACGGGCCGAACCTCCCGGTCGTCTACCTCGGGAAGGTCATCACCCACACCGACGCGTCCGGCGCGGCGCACTTCGCGGTCGAGGCGCCGCCCGGCGGGCAGTTCCAGGTCACGCTGGATACCGGCGACAACAAGCGCATCTCGCCGTCGAGCCCGTCGAAGCCCTTCACCGTCGGCTCGACCGACGAGATCTTCGTCTTCGATCAGAAGTTCGAAATCGAGAAGAAGAAGGTGCGCGTCGTGAAGACCAAAGTAGCCACGTGTCTGGGCTGCAACGGCGGCTGAGCGCGCTCTAGCGCGCGCGCTCTTTGGCCTTCGCGATCGCGGCGGCCGTCATGAGGTCGCGTTCGGCCGGGTCGGCCCAGCGACGCTGAACCGCCGTCGAGAGCTGGTGGAGGGGGTCGAAGTAGAGGAAATACTGCCCCTGCTTCACGCTCGGCGCCATGTAGACGCTGATGCCCGTCTCGCGGTCGTAGTACTCGAACGAGTGGACGTCGCGCTTGCCGCCGCCGCCCGGCGCGTCGACGACGAACGTCGGGGTGTTGAAGCCGGCCGTCGAGCCGCGCACGTGCTTCTCGATGAAGATCGCCGTGTCGACCGAGGTGCGCAGGTCCTCGACGCCCTTCACGAGGTCGTGCACGTAGACGTAGTACGCGTGGATGTTGAGGTGACCCATGCGCTTGACGAGCATGGTCATCGTCTCGGGCGAGTCGTTCACGCCGCGCTGGAGGACGCTCTGGTTGCGGACGATGATGCCGCGCTCCATGAGCTTGTTCATCGCGAGCTCGGTGATGCCCGTGATCTCGTTGGGGTGGTTGAAGTGCGTGTGCAGCACCACCTCCTTGTGGAGCTTGCGGCCCTTCTCGACGACGCGCGTGAGCGCGTCCGCCCACGCGTGATCGGTGAGGAGCTTCTGCGGCATGACCGCGGGGCCCTTGGTGGCGAAGCGCATGCGCCGCACGTTGGGGATCGCGAGGAGGGCGTCGCCGATCTCCTCGATCTGCGAGGCGCGGAGCTGATAGGCGTCGCCGCCGGAGATGACGATGTCCTCGAGCTCGGGGCGCGAGGCGATGTACTCGAACGCGCGCGCCCAGCGCTCGCTCGAGACCTTGAGGCTCACCTTCTCGACGTCCTCGGTGTCGACGCCGACCGCGTAGCTGCGCGTGCAGAAGCGGCAGTAGACGGGGCAGGTGTCGAGCGCGAGGAAGAGCGCCTTGTCCTGGTAGCGGTGCGTGAGGCCGGGGACGGGGGCGTCGGCCTGCTCGTGCAGCGAGTCGAGATCGAGCTTCGGGTGATCGGCCTTCAGCTTCGAGCCCATCGGGAAGAACTGGATGCGGAGCGGATCCTCGTACGGCTTCGTCCAGTCGATCAGGCTCAGCAGGTACGGGCTGACGCGCACGGACATCGGCGAGTGCTTGAAGCCCTGCTCGGCGTCCTGGATGAAGGCCGCCGGGACGAGCTCTTGCACGGCCGCGAGCAGCTTCGCCGGGCTCGTGATGCTGTTCTTCGCCTGCCAGTTGTGATCGAGGAACTGCTCCTCGGTCACGCTCGCGTACGCGGGGATCCGTTGCCAGAACGGCCCGCGAAGGAGGTCCTTGTACGCGAGCGTCGACGGATCGACGGGCGGCTTCTTCGGAATGATGGGCTCGTTCGGCAGCACCTTCAGCGCGCTCATGCCTCCTACATTCCACGGCCTCAGCTCTGGCGCAACCCCGTCAATGGCTGGGTTTTTCGGGCTTTCAGGCGCCTTCGACGGCGAAGGTCATTCCTTCGTGCCGGAGGCGATCGACGAGCGCCATTCCCATCGCGCTCGCCGGCGTGAGCACGCCGTAGCGCGGCTCGAGCGCGCCTTCGTCCTCCGCGAGACAGAGGCACGACTGACCGAGCATCTTCGCCGTCTCGCCGTAGCCGGGGTCGCTCGTTCCCTTGACCGTGGCTCTGACGCGGAGCGGCGTCGCGGTGCCCGTCGTCCCCTCGGCGACGAAACGCAGGGTGAAGTGGCCGCGATCACGCGCCTCCTTCGACGGTCCCTCGCCGGGCTTCGGGAGGACGAAGCGCGCGAGCAGCGCGCGCGTCGGAGGAAGTGCGGCGCCGAGCGCGAAGCCGGCCATGCCCGCGGTCACGACCGACGCGGCGACGAGGCCCTTCGGGCCCTTCGGCAGGCTCATCGCCTCGCGATAGCGGAACGGCTCGCCGTAGTGGAGGAGCGCGTTCGAGCGCCGCACGATGCGTGTGTTGATCGAGGCCATGACGAACGGTGCCGTCCAGCGGTCGATGTCCTCGTCGAAGGTGACGCCGCGGACGTCCGACTCGAAGGGATCGCGCACGCGCCCTCGCGGGACCTCCGGGTCGAGGGCGTGCGGGTTGCCGAGCAGCCTCCGTACCTTCGGGTCGCGCGTGGCCTGCTCGACGATCGAGAGCATCGTCGCCGCCGTGCCGCCGCTCGCCGTGCCGCTCATCTCTCCGACGAAGCCCTTGGTCCACGAGAGCGAGCCGCCCTGCTTGCGAGCGTGGTCCCAGAGGATGAAGACGCCGAGGTCCGACGGGATGGAGTCGAAGCCGCAGCAGTGGACGATGCGCGCGCGCGTCTCGACGGCCTTGCCGTGGTTCTCGTCGATCGACGCGCGGATGAACGGGACCTCGCCGGTGATGTCGCAGTAGTGCGTCCCGCTGCGCGCGCACGTCGCGACGAGCTTGCGACCGTGCTCTCCGAAGGGGCCGACGGTCGTGCAGACGACGCGCGTCTTCGGGACGAGCGCGTCGAGCGACGCCTGGTCGTGGCCGTCGGCGACCAGGACGGGGAGCGCCTCGAGCGCGGCGTCGATCGCAACGAGGTCGCGTTTCACGGCCTCGAGCTTCGTGCGGTTGCGACCGGCAATGGCCCAGCGGACGGTCTTCGGGGCGTGGCGCGCGAGGTACTCGGCCACGAGCTTCCCGGTGAACCCCGTTGCGCCGAAGAGGACGATGTCGTGTTCACGAGCGGTCATTGGTACCTCTGGGCGGCGCGTTCGAGGATGCTCGCGACCTGACGCGCGAGCTCCGGTGGCTCGACGACGGTGGCCGCGTCGCCGAACGACAGCACCCACCCGATGAAGGCATCGACGTTCACGAGCGGCACGGAGAGACGGAGGCGCCCGTCGGCGCTCATCGCGACGCGCTGATCGCGGTGCAGCTTCTTCGAGCGGATCTCGTCGGCCACACGCGCCTCGAACTCGACGAGCGCGCGCACCTTCGTGGGCTTTCCGAGGCCGAACTCGCCGTGGACGTAGCTCGCGACGTCGAACGACGTGGGCAGCTCGAAGAGGTCGGTCTCGCTCGCGCGCAGCTCGGTCATCGCCTCGAAGGGGATGACCTCCACCTCGGAGACGCCGCGTGCCCTCGCCTCGCCGCGCACGCCGAGGCAGACGATCGACCCCTTGTGCACGACCATCGCGTAGGGGTGGAAGACGACGCGCTCGGCACGCGCCGCCCCGGCGGGCGTGCGCGGCCGGAAGCGGAGCTCGCGGAGATCGGCGACCGCGCGGAAGAGCTCGTCCATGTCCTCGCCGCGGGAGCCGTACGTGCGCGATACGGGGGGCAGCCAGAAGAAGCGCCCTTCGAGGCCCTGCTCGCCGGAGATCTGCGCGCGCCCCTGCGTGCGGAAGGGCGTCTGCGCGACCTTCTCGATGTGACCGAGCGCCAGATCGACCTCGTCGAAGAGCGCCGAGCCCTTCAGGATGTCGAGCGCACGTCGGGTGGCGAGGAGCGCGTAGGCCTGCGCGCGACGGAGCGAGACGGTTCGACCGCGCTCGCCCGGCTTGATGCGCCACACGTGCGCGCCGCCGGGGGTCGTCTCGATCGACTCGAGGAGCTCGAAATTGCCCGGATCGCCGCTGCCGTCGAGCTCGAGGAGGTAGCGGCGGACCGAGCGCTGCGTGACGTGCAGCATGCGCGCGAGCTCTTCGAGCGTGAGCCCGCGCGGCTCGCGCTCGAGGATCTCGCGGAGCCTGTCGAGGCGCCGGTGCTGCGTGAAGCGCCCCTCGGGCCGTCCGACCTTCGGCGTGCGCGGCTTCGGAATCCGCCCAGGCAGCGTCCGCATGGTCGGCCTTCGCTCAGATCTTCTTGGTGCGTGCCGTCGCGTCCTTCTTGAACTTCTCCTTGTACTGCTCGTGACACGTCCGGCAGGACGCCTTCGTGGCCGTCATGTCCTGCGCGCGCGCGGCCTTGGCGCCGTCCTTCGCGATGGAGGCCCAGTTCGGATAGCCCGCGGGGGCCATGCTCACCACCTTGTCGAGCGCCGTTGCGAGGGCCGTGAAGTCCGAGGCGGCGACCGACGGGTTCATGTTCGCCTTCATCCATGCCTGCGTCGGGCAGTCGGGCAGCGGCTTCGTCCCGCACGCGAGAGCGGCGCCGGCGGCAGCCGACGCGGATGCGGGGGCGGCCGCGGACGCCGTCGCGGCGGGGGCCGCTGCGTCCGATGCGCCGGCCTCGGCCTCCTTTGGCGTGGGCGGAGCATCGGCCGTGGCTACCGCGGCATCGGCCGCGGCTCCCAGGGCCGTCGAGCTCGCGCTCGGCGCGGCCGTGCCGGTCGAGGCCGTCGACGTTCCGGAGCTGCCGCCTTCCGTCTTCGTGCAGGCGCCGGTGAGCGCGGCGAGGACGAGCGCGGAGGCGAGGAGGGGCGAGGAAATCCGAGTGAAGAGATGCGCGCGGTCGAGCATGGCCGTGAGCTTACACAAAAGAAGGACTACGATGGCTCGCCATGGAACGAACGCTCGTGGAGATGATCGCGGCCAAGCGCGACGGCGGGACCCTTGCCGAGACGGAGGTCCACCGGCTCATCACCTCCTTCACCGACGGAACGCTGGCCGACTACCAGATGGCGGCGTTCCTGATGGCCGTGTTCTTCCGCGGGCTCGATGACGTCGAGACGGTCGCTCTCACCGAGGCGATGCTGCATTCCGGGAGCGTCCTCGACCTCGCGGCCGTGCCCGGTGCGAAGGTCGACAAGCACTCGACGGGCGGGGTCGGCGACAAGGTCTCGATCTGCCTCGCGCCGCTCGTTGCCGCGTGCGGCGTACCGGTGCCGATGGTGAGTGGTCGCGGGCTCGGACACACCGGCGGAACGCTCGACAAGCTCGAGGCCATTCCCGGTTTCCGCACGGACATGTCGACCGCGGATTTCAGCCGGATCGTGGGCGAGATCGGCACCTGCATGATCGGGCAGACGAAGGACATCGCTCCGGCCGACAAGCGCATCTACGCGCTCCGCGACGTGACGGCGACGGTCGAGTCGATCCCGCTCATCGTCGCGTCGATCCTCTCGAAGAAGCTCGCCGAGGGCATCGACGGCCTCGTGCTCGACGTGAAGGTCGGGCGCGGCGCGTTCATGAAGGACGAGAAGCGCGCGAGGGATCTCGCCGACAAGCTCGTCCGTGTCGGGACCCGCGCGGGCAAGAAGGTCGTCGCCGTCCTCACGCGCATGGATGCTCCGCTCGGCCGCACGGTCGGCAACGCGAACGAGACGCGTGAGGCCCTCGAGGTGCTGCACGGCAAGGGGCCCGCGGATCTGGTCGAGTGCACGATGGTGCTCGGTGCGGAGATGCTCGTGCTCGGCGGCAAGGCCAAGGACACGACGGAGGCGACGTCGAAGCTTCGCGAGGCGATCGCCAACGGCAGCGCCGTGCGCGTGATGGAGAAGATGGTCGATGCCCAGGGCGGCGACGCGAAGGTCGTGGCCGACCCGTCGCTGCTCGTCGTCGCCAAGGAGATCGTCGAGGTCCGCTCGCCGCGCGCCGGCTTCGTGGCCGACATCGACGCGCTCGCGATCGGTCTCGCCGGCGTCGCCATGGGCGCAGGTCGGACGCGCGCCGATCAGAAGGTCGACCCCACGGTGGGCATCGAGATCGACGCGAAGCCGGGCGAGACAGTACAGGTCGGGCAGGTCGTCGCACGGATCTTCGTCCGGACGCGCAGCGCAGCCGACCACGTGCTCGAGCGCGTCGCCGGGGCGTTCTCGTACGACGACGCGGCGCCGGAATCGAAGCCGCTCGTGATCGATCGCCTCTCGCTCTGAAGGAGGACCGCGCGCGCCGGCCCGCGTGACGCGGGCGGCGTTCTATACTGCGGGGACTTCGCCAACGATCACCCGGGCGGCCTCGCCATCGTGGTCTCTCACGACGGAGGCGTCTCGTTCGTCGCGAATCGCGATCGGGAGATCGTCTTCTGGGAGCAGACCATCCGTCCTTGAGCCCGCATCGGGCGCGAGGGCGAAGGCGCTTCGAGCCTCAGCGCGCGAAGCGGCTCGTCTCGAACGCGAGGTATGCGAGGACGCCTGCGATCACGGCCATCGGGAGCATGACGGCCTTCCGCCCGCCGTAGGCCACGGCGAAGCGGCGGCCTGCGCGGCCGGCGAGCCCCAGCGCGGAGAAGAGCACGGACGCTGGGAGGAGATACGGCACGAGCAGACCGCCGTCCGGCGGAACGCTGTTCTCGCCGGTCGAGCCGAGGGTGACCGTGACCATCGCGATCGCGAGGAGGAGCATCAGGCCGCCGGCGCCGACGATCGTCCATGCGTGCGGCCGCAGCTTGAGGCCCACGAACCCGAGAGCCACGGCGACGACGAGCGCGACGAGCGAGATCACGCCGCTCTCCGTTGCGGACGTGCCGTCGAATGCGTGGGGAAGCGCCCGGGTGATGTCGAAGCCGCGTGCATGATACACGTACTTCCAGAGCGAGAAGGCGGTGCCCCCTGCGATGACCAAGGAGATGGCGAGGCCGGCGAGCTTCATGCCGGCGCCGGGCTCGTCGGAGTACTGGGGCTCGCGGGCCCCTGCGCGCGCCATGCGCGACGGAGCCGCCAGCTCGAGACCAGGGCGCAATCCACCGGAAGGCCGCGCCGAGCTGTGAGCGCCTGGCGCACGCGAGCTCGAGGCGTTCGGCAGCGACGTGGTCGCGACGTTCCGCTCGATCTCCATGTCGAAGTCGTCGTCGTCGTCGTTGTCGAACGAGATCGACCGACCGCCGCCGAGGTTGGGGTCGGCCTTGGGCGGCGCCGCGGAGCGGACCGAGGCGGGAGGCGGAACGTTCGCCGGGACCGATGCGCGGCTCGACGGCGGAGGAGCGGAGACCGCGGGGACGCGCGTGGACGGCGCGAGCTCGAGGTCCGGTACCATCGGCGGACGGCTCACGGGCGCGCTGCTCGCCTGCGGGTTGCCGAGGGGCGGGGCGCTGATCGGCGGGCCACCGAGGCTCGGGGCGGCGGGAAGGCCGGGGGCGGGGGCAGGACCGCCGGCGCGCGGCACACGCTCGCCGAGCCAGCTGGCGATGTCCATCTTGTGCGCCGCGGCGCTGATGCCGCTCGCGGCGCGAGCATTCACGAGCGCCTTTGCGAACGCCTCGACCGATTCGAAGCGCGCTTGCTTGTCGAAGCGCAGGGCAGTGACGAGCGTGTCGGCGATGGGCTTCGGCACGTCGGGGTTCGCGTCGCAGACGTACGGCACACGACCCTCGGTGATCGCCATGCGCGTCTCGGCAGGGGTGTTGCGCACGAAGAGCGGCACACCCGCGAAGAGCTCCCACAGCACGACGCCGAGCGCGAACACCTCCGTGCGGAGATCGGTCGCGCTGCCCGAGACCTGCTCGGGCGCGTGGTACGCGGGGTTCGGGGGCGACGCCTGCATGCGCTGCATGCCCGGGATGCCGAGGACCTCGACGTTGCCGTCGTACCCGACGAAGACGTTCTCGGGCGTGATCGACACGTGCGTGACGCGCTTGCCGACGGCGGCCTCTTTCGCGTGTGCGCCGAGGACGAGGCGCGCGATCTCGCACGCGATGTGGATCGCAACGACGGGCTTGATCGACCCCGTCACGTTCTGCTGGCACGCGGCCAGCGTGGCGCCATGCGCGTTGCGATCCGTCAGCCCACCCACGCCTCGACCTATATCACTTCAGGCGTGAGCCTGGCGCTGCATCGCCGTCGATCGTGGCGAGGCGCAGGTCCTCCGACGGGCCGCTCGCGAGGAGCATTCCGTGTGACACGAGCTTCACCTTCTTGCCGTCGAATTCGGCCGAGCCGAACTCGCGCGGCGCGAGGTTGGCGACGACGATGACCTTCTTGCCGACGAGCGCCTCCGGTGTGAACGAGAGCGCGAGGCCGGCGACGATGGTGCGCGGCTCGGCCTCGCCCAGATCGACGGTGAGCCGGAGAAGCTTGTCTTTCTTCGGCACCTTCTCGCAGGTCTTCACGAGCCCGACCCTCAGGTCGACCTTCGCAAAGTCATCGTAGGCGATGAGCCCACTCTCCCCCGTGCCCGTGCCCGTGCCCGGAGCCGGTGCGGCTGCCTTCACCGGCTCCGTCGCGACAGCCTCCACCTTCGGCACGAGCCTCTCGAGGAGCTCCTTCTGCGCCTTGTCGTCATAGGTGGGGAAGAGCGGCCCCGCGTGCGCGAGGTCGAGCCCCGCGCGGATGCTCGGCATCTTCGTGGGCCAGATGTCGACGCCGATGCCCACGTGCACCGGCGGCAGCCCGAGCTGCGCGCGCATCGCGTCCGCCTTCACGGGGATCGCGGGCCACAGCATCACGCTGAGCGCCTCGAGCACGCGGAGCATGCGCGAGAGGATCTTGTTCACGCGCGCCATGTCGCCGTTCTTGGCCTGGGCCCAGGGCTCGGTCTTCGCGACGTAGAGGTTCGCGGCATTCGAGAGCTTCATCGCGTGATCGAGCGCGACGTGCGGCGCGAGGTTCTGCCACGCAAGGAGGGCGGCGCTCACGTTCAGGTCGTAAGCCTCGGAGAGCTCTGCCTCGAGCGGGCCGTCGGTCGACACGTCGTCGTCGGGGTGCTTGCTGTTCGTCATCTTCGTGCAGAGCCCGATGATGCGCGAGAGCAGGTTGCCGAGGTTCTTCCCTAGGTCGGCGTTGTAGCGCTCGAGGAGCGCGGCGTGATCGAAGTCGCCGTCCTGCCCGAACGCGATCGCGCGGAGCAGGTGGTAGCGCAGCACGTCGGGCCCGAGCTCGGCGGCGAGCTTGAGCGGGTCGACCGCGTTGCGGAGCGACTTGCTCATCTTCTGGCCGTCGACGGTGAGGAAGCCGTGCGCGTAGACGACGTCGGGGAGCTCCTCTTCCTTGTAGCCGGCGCTCAGGAGGAACGCGGGCCAGAAGACCGCGTGGAAGCGGAGGATGTCCTTGCCGACGAGGTGCACGACCTTCGCGTTCGGCGCCCAGAACCTCGTGAGGTCTCCCGAGCCGAGCGCGCTGCGATAGTTCGTGAGCGCGTCGAACCACACGTACATCACGTGCTTCGGGTTGCCCGGCACGGGGATGCCCCACGTGAACGTGGTGCGCGACACCGAGAGATCGTTGAGGCCGCCCCGCACGAACGAGAGCACCTCGTTGCGGCGCGACTCGGGCTGGATGAAATTCGGGTGACGCTCGTAGAAGTCGAGGAGCGGCTTTTGCCACTTCTCCAGCTTGAAGAAGTACGAGCTCTCCTTCACGCGCTCGACGGCCGTCTTGTGGAGCGGGCAGAGGTTGCCCGGCTGCTCGAGCTCCTTCTCCGTCTTCAGCGACTCGCAGCCGACGCAGTACCAGCCCTCGTACTCGCCCTCGTAGAGGTCGCCCGTCGCCTCGATCTTCTTCCAGAGCTCCTGGACGAAGGCCTCGTGGTCCGGGTCCGTCGTGCGGATGAAGCGGTCGGCGTTGACCTCGAGCTTCGGCCACGCCTCGCGGAAGCGCGCGCTGATGCCGTCGCAGAACGTCTTCGGGTCGAGGCCCTTGGCCTTGGCCTCGCGCTCGATCTTGAGGCCGTGCTCGTCCGTGCCGGTGAGCATGAACGTCTCGTCGCCGACGAGCTGATGGAAGCGCCGCAGCGCATCTGTGACCACGGTCGTGTAGGCGGTGCCGAGGTGCGGCACGTCGTTCACGTAGTAGATCGGAGTCGTTACGTAGAAGCGTCCCATCGCGGTCACGCTTAGCACGATTGGGAAACCCAGGCGTGTCCTCGGCGCGCAGCGCCGCCCTGTTGGGGACCTCCGGTCCCCTCACTCGCTCCGCTCGCGAGCCTCCCCCCGGAAGAATCGGCGCTGCGCGCCGACCGGCGTGCGCAGCGCACGCCGTTTCTCGATCACGTCATCGCGAGCAATGAAGACCTCACAAGTGGAAGCTCACAGCCTCGCGCGACGTAGGCGTGACATCGGCGCCGTCTGCGGCGCCGTTCGCCGCAGGCGAATCACGCCGGACCAGTGGCGCAACGTGCGGGGAGGCTCAGCGAAGCTGAGGGGCGGAGCCCATCAAGGAAGAGTTCCGCGGCGCTCGGGCGTTGCTCGCGGAGGCGGATCCGCGATCACGCGTGCGGCGAGCGGCGCGTCGTCGAGCACGCGTCGGACGGCCATCATGAATGGGCGGTCAATCGCGACGCGCACGTCACGCGAGGGCGGGCTCTCGGCGGGCGCCTGGAGCAGGCGGAGGTCGCGGGTGAGCGCGCGACCGAGCCGGCCGCTCGCGTCGCGGTGCGCGTTGCTCTCGCGCGGGACGATCGACGCGGGCATCGGCGCGACGAGCACGACCTCGGAGCCGGCCTGCTTGATCCACGTCGCCTGGTAGAGCGCGGCGGCTTGCCCCGTGGACTCGTGGAACATCAGCGGGCGCCACTCGAGCTGGCTCGTGAGATCGAAGCTGCGCTCGCCGATCGCGAGCGTCGCGCGATCGAGTGCGATCGGCATCCCTTTGCCGTCGCTGAGGAAGACGCGCCCGAGCGCGCCCTTGTCGCGCCCCTCGACGTGCCTCACGAGCGAGGCGGTCGCAGCGGCGGTGAGCGCGGCGTCGTGCGCGACGCCGTCGACGAGGTCGAGATCGGCGAGGACGGCGATGCGTGCGAGCAGCTCGTCGTCGGCCTCGTTGCGCTCGTCGATGCGCGCCGGGATGTAGCGCGTCTGGGTCGGGGTGGTGAACGCGAGGAGCGCGGTCGGCCGGCCGTAGGAGGCGAGCAGCGCGACGCCGAACGGCTCGCCCCACGAGAGGATCGACTTCTTGGTGTCGGAGTCCGGCGTGGTGCGCGTGATGCCGGCGTCGTCGGCCTCGAGGTACGTGCCGCTCGGCAGCACCGCCGGCCGGCGCGCGAACGCGGCCCAGACGATCGCGAGGAGCGAGGCGACCCCCAGCGTGACACGCAGGGCGAGCGGAATGGGCAGGTCGGGGAACGCGGACGCGGCGAGGCCCGCGATGCCGAAGGCGATCGCGGCGATGCGACGGCTACGGGTGCTCGGACGCGCGCCCGCCGGAGCGTTCGCGAGGAGGAGCGGCCAGCGTTCGAGTCTCGACAAGGTACGCCGCATTCCGAGTGACCTCGGGCTCCGGTCTGGGTGGGCGGTCTGGTGAACCCAACGGCCGCTCGCAAGCCGCGAGCAACCATGGAAAAATTAGCACCGTGCCGGTGCCGGCGCCCTCGCCAAAGCTCGGGCCCGCACGAACGAGTCGGCGGAGGTAGGTGCGAGTCAGCGCGTCGGAACGGGGAAACCCGTCACCACGGGGACGCGACCCGCGAACGCATCTCCGAAGAATCGCAGCATCGTGTCCTGCAGGCCGCGGTAGGGACACGTGATCGCTTCCGGAGCTTGGGCGGTCAGATCCAGCTTTCCGTCGGGCGCGTTGTACGGGATCCGGTAGGTGCGCTCGCATTTCGCACGAACGAGGTCCTGGCCATGCTGCGCGGGCGAGGCCTGGATGAGGATCGCCGTGGACCCCGCGACGGGCACGTCGTGGTACCCGTCCGGCGCCTCGGGGAGGATCGGGAGCTTGATGCCGCCCCCTCGGTAGGGGGCGCGGGTGGCGAGGTCGGCCACGCCAGAGTTCGTCCCCACGTTCGGCGACGCGAGCCCGTAGCCCGCGGCGCGCGCGAGCGCCTCGTTGGCCTCGTTGGCGACGAGCGCGTCGAAGACGACCGAGATCTGGAGGATGTTGCGCGCCCTGGTCGCGGCGCCGGCCAGGGGCGCCGGCTTCATGACGAGGCGGTCGGCGAACGCGATGGGGTCGCCCGCCTCGATGAGCGTCTGGGCGAGCACGACGACCGGGTGAGCCTCCGTGTAGAGCGTCGCCCCGAACCCGAAGTTCACCGTGCCCGCGAGCGCGAGATTCGAGTTGATGACCGGCCCGTGGGCCGCGGCCTCGGAGATGACGCCTCCGCCGCCGACGTTGAACGTCCACGCGTTCACGTTGGGCTCGAGCGCGGCCGCGAGAGCGCCCTCGATCGCGCCGAGCGAGTCGCCGACGTAGGCGATGTGCGCGGGGTCGACCTTGGGCGCGACGGCGGGCGCGCCGGTGGCGAGCGGTGAGAGATCCGGGCTCGACCGGAGGAGCCTCACGAGCGAGACCGTGTCGAGCGCCGCCTGACGGAGCTGATCGCGGAGCGCGAGGAGGTTCTTCAGGCTGCCGAAGAAGTCGAAGCTGCCGCCGCGCTCTCCCTTGAAGAGATCGTTGATGCCGTCGCCGCCCTTGTACGTCGCGCCGGGCGCGCTCGCGTAGTCGCTCGTCGCGTCGGTGCGGAAGTTGGCGTCCGCGCCGCGCGCGCCGAAGGTCACGCTGTCGATCGCGACGGCCATCCAGCCCTTCGATGCGATGTGGTTCGCGTGCGCGAGGAGGTAGTCGCGAGAACCGTTGAGCCCGTGCTGCACGATGACCGTGGGGTACCCGGCGGCGGGCATCGGCGTGGTTGGCACCGCGAACGTCACCCAGATCTTCGCCGTCGGTGCCTCGGGGGCGACCACGGGGACGCCGGCTCCGTCGCGCGCGAACGTGGCGTGCTCGAGGTCGTCGTATTTCCCGGGGCGGATGCGGAGGTAGCTCGGCGCCGAGAACACGGCGGTGCCCACCGCGGCGAGCTTGTCGTGCGCGCGCACGGGGAGCGAGTCGTCCGGGTCGTCGCTGCCGTCGGGCAGCTTCGCTCCGGCGGCGACCACGCCGAGCCAGTCGTCGAGGCTCGCGGTGAACCCTGCCGGGAGCACGCCGGCGGACTTCGCCGCGAACCTGGCGTTGGTCATCGGGAGGACCGCCTGCGCGTCCCACGAGAGGGTCGGTGCGGGCGTCGCCTCGAGCGAGTCGCGAACCGCGTAGAGCTCGGCGGTCACCTTCTGCGTCGTGTATGGAGCGAGCGCGACGATCTCGGCCTTGTCGGCGGCGAGCGCGCCGCCGACGGCGCTCATCACCTTGTCGTAGGCGGCGCCGTAGAGCGCGCCGAGCGCGCCCTCCTTCTTCACCGCGGTGCGCGTGAAGTCGGAAGAGGCGCCGACCGCGAGCCCCGACTCGGTCTTGAGGCGGCTCGTCATGACCGCGGCATAGCGATGGCCCTCGGCGAGGACGACGCCGCGCGCGGGGCCGATCGCGACGTAGACGCGTCCGCTCTCGCGCTCGCGCTCGTCGAGGGTGCTCGCGCGGCAGGGGACACGCGCGGTGCCCGGATCGGCGGCCTCGAGATCGATCAAGAAGATCGAGCTGCCGTCCGCCTTGCAGGCGTCCTCGTCCGCCGGGAGCGTCGCGCGATCGACGCCCGCACCGGCGTCCTCGCCGCTCTCGGTCCTGGGCAGTGAGGAGTCGTCGACGGCGAAGAGGACGGGAGCGATGCGCGACCAGCCGCTCGTCAGCGCGAGCTGCGCGGCGAGGACGCTCGAGTTGTTCTTGAACGTACGCTCGAGGCCCGGCAGCGTGCCCGTGAAGTGCCCGCCTTCCATGTACGCGTCGGACGGGAACGGGACGTCGAGGAAGCTGGGGAGGGGGTCAGCCCCCAGCCGGAACCGCGCATGAACCGCGTTTTCCGGGGCCGAAGCGAGCGAGGGATCGCTCGAACAGGCGGACGCGGCCACGACGATCGGCGCGAGAAACGAGAGAAGCGGGACAAGCCTTTGACGCACGCGCATGTGAAACGAAACGTTACGCCCCGCCCGGCGTGCCGGCGAGTAGCGCTCGCGCTTGCCATCGTGTAAGAAAGTCGCGGGTTTCCGGGAGGACGGCATCATGCGTATTCGTTTCTTCGTCGTTGGCGTTTCGGCAGTTCTCTTCGGAGGCGGTTTCGCCCTCCAGGCATGCGGTGGCACGCAGAGCGACAGCACCCCCGCGGTCGACGCCGGGCAGGACGTGGTCGACGCGACCGTCAAGGACACGAACGCGCCCGACGTGAAGGACAGCGCACCGCCGTGCGACCCGAACGCCGACTTCCTGAAGGACATCCCCGACGCGTCGCTCGCGGACGGCGCCAGCACCACGGGCATCTGCCTCGGCTGCGCGAAGTCGAAGTGCAAGGCGCAGCTCGCGGCCTGCTCGAAGGACTGCGCCTGCCAGGACGTCGCCGGCGATGCCATCGCTTGCTACGTGAAGGGCGACTCGATCATCAAGTGCGCGAGCGGCTTCGCGAGCGTCCCGACGGCGACGCGCAACATCGGCCTCACCGTCTTCAGCTGCATCAACAGCGACTGCGCTGAAGAGTGCGCGACCTCGGCGCTCATCCCGAGCGACGCGGGCACCGACGCCGACGCGAACTGACACGCATGCGCCTCCGGCGCCCTGTGGCTGAGGGCTCCCTGGTCGTTCTCGTAGCGACCGGAGCGCTCGGAGGCGCGCTCGGCCTCGCGGCCTGCGGCTCGAGCGACGAGACCGCCACGGGCTCACCGGGCGCCGCGGAGGGCGGCGCGCGCGAATCGAGCGCGCCCGACGCGGCCGAGCCCGAGCCGCCGTGCGACCCGAAGGCAGATCTCTTCGCGAGGGCGCACGACGCCTCGATCGGGGACGGCGCCTCGACGACCGGGCTCTGCCTCGGGTGTACCAAGGCCCGGTGCGAGGAGTCCGTCGCCAAGTGCACGGCCAACTGCCCCTGCCAGGGGATCGTCGGGCGCGCGCTCGATTGCTACCTGACGACCCAGCAGCTCGGCTGCGCGGGCGAGCTCACGAACTACCTCGTGACGTCGGAGACCCGGAGCGATGCGCTCCGGATCCTCGGCTGCGTGCAGAGCGAATGCCCGACGGAGTGCGCGATCGACGCGGGCGCCTCGCCGGACGCGAGCGACGCGGGCACCGACGCCGACGCGGGCTGAGCGCCTGCGAGCTCGCTCAGCGGAGCCGTGCGCGCTGGCTTGCGACCCACGGGGAGAGGCGCGAGCCGCTCTCGCCGGTGACCGCCGAGCTCGCGCCGGTCGCGCGCTCCATGCGGGCCGCGGCGATCGCCACGGCTACGGCGACCTTCTCGCGATCGGCCTCGGGCACGAGCGGGTAGCCGAGGAGCAGCTCCTTGTGCCGCTCGATGAAGCCGGTGTCGTAGTTGCCAGCGACGAAGTCGGGGTGCGTGAAGAGCTTCTCGTGGAAGGCGAGGTTCGTGCGGATGCCCGTCACGATGTACTCGGAGAGCGCACGCCGCATGCGAGCGACGGCGCGCTCGCGCGTGGGGGCCCAGACGCAGAGCTTCGAGATGAGCGGGTCGTAATAGCTCGAGATCTCGCAGCCCGGGTACGCGCCGCCGTCGTCGCGGATGCCAGGGCCGGCCGGCACGGTGAGGCTCTCGATGCGGCCCGGCGAGGGGAGAAAGCCGTTCGACGGGTCCTCGGCGTAGATGCGGCACTGGATGGCCGCGCCGCGCGAGACGAGATCGGTCTGTGTAAACTGCAGCTTTTCGCCCTGCGCGACGTTCACCATCTCGCGGACGAGGTCGTGGCCGGCGACGAGCTCCGTCACGGGGTGCTCGACCTGGAGGCGCGTGTTCATCTCGAGGAAGTAAAAGCTCCCGTCGTCGGCGAGGAGGAACTCGAACGTGCCGGCGCTGTGGTAGCCGACGGCCTTCGCGCCCTGGACGGCGATGGCGCCCATGCGGGCGACGAGCTCGCGCGAGGCGGCGGGCGAGGGCGTCTCCTCGACGACCTTCTGGTTGCGGCGCTGGATCGAGCAGTCGCGCTCGAAGACGTGGACCATGTTGCCGTCGCGGTCGCCGAGGACCTGGATCTCGACGTGGCGCGGCCTGATGAGCGCCTTCTCGAGGTAGACGGTGTCGTCGCCGAAGAACTTCTTCGCCTCGGAGCGGGCGCGCTCCCACGCGTTGGCCATCTCGCTCTCGTGATGAACGAGGCGCATGCCCTTGCCGCCGCCGCCGGCGGAGGCCTTGAGCATCACGGGGAAGCCGATCTTCTTCGCGGCAGCGACGGCCTCGTCGGTCGTCGTGCACATCGCGCCGGGCACGATGGGGACGCCGGCCTCGGCCATCTTCGCGCGGGCGGCCGTCTTCGAGCCCATCGCGCGCATCGCGCTCGCGGGCGGGCCGATGAACGTGATGCCCGCGCGCTCGCACGCGTCGGCGAATTCGGCGTTCTCGCTCAGGAAGCCGTAGCCGGGGTGGATGGCGTCGCAGCCGGACTTCTTCGCGACGTCGAGCACCTTGTCGATGCGGAGGTAGCTCTCGTTCGCGGGAGCGGGGCCCACGAGGTAGGCCTCGTCCGCCATGCGGACGTGGAGCGCAGCGCGATCGACCTCGGAGTAGATCGCGACGGACGCGATGCCCATCTCGTGGAGGGTGCGCGTGACACGCACCGCGATTTCGCCTCGGTTCGCGACGAGGACCTTCTTGAAGGTACGCGGGGGGTGGGGAGGCATCGAGGCGCATGGTTACCCTGGATCGGCAGCGCCGACCAGTGTGCCCTTGCCGGGCGGGGCGGTCACTTGGGAGGAGCGAGGTAGGCCGCCATGCGTTCGGCGACGAGCACGGACTCGTTCGCCGTCCGCTGGACGGCGCGATGCCGCCGCATGCGCCGGCTGCGAGCGCGAGGGCAGAGAGGAGGGCGGGGCACGAGAGTCGGAAGCTCATGCTCTGGGGTTGGGACGAGGACACCCGATCCGTCGAACTATTTTCGAGGTGCTCTTTCGGGGGCTGGATGCGTCCCTTGCATCCCGAGCCGCGTGGGGCGACCTTGGTCGGCATGTCCCAGGAGCTCGCGAAGCCGAAGATGGAAGGGCTGATGCCCGGCGCCGACGAGGAGCTCCTCTTCTCGGGGCGTCCGGCGCTCATCCAGGGCGTCGGGGGTCTCCTCCTCGCGATCCTGACGGTCGGGCTCTCCATTCTCGTCGCCTGGTTCCGGACGCGCGGCGTGCACTACAAGATCACGAGCCAGCGTGTCGTCATCGAGCACGGGGTGTTCTCGAAGCGGATGGAGCAGCTCGATCTCTACCGCGTCGTGGACTACGTCGTGGAGCGGCCCTTCGGGCAGCGCATCATGGGGACCGGCAACATCATCCTGGAGGCGATGGACAAGACGACGCCGGAGATCCGCATCGTCGGCATCAAGACGAACGTGATGTCGCTCTACGAGAAGCTCCGCTACTCGACCGAGCAGGAGAAGCGGAAGCGCAACGTGCGGGTCCTCGACATCGAGTCGGCCGGATGACCGACAAGCGCTCGCGGGCCAACCCCCGCCCCCCGGGCGAGTCCCTCTCCTTCGACTTCGACGCCGCCTTCCCGGCGCCGAAGGCCCCGTCGGCACCCCAGAAGCCTGCGCCTCCCCCGGAGTCCGCCGAGGAGCTGCCGCCCGCGCGTGTCTCGAACGTGCCCGTGCCCGTGCCCGTGCCCGATCCCCCTCCGCCCGTCGCCAACCCCGCGCCGCCCGCCCCTACCGCTCCCCCCGTCCTCACGGTCGCCCAGCTCGGCCGCATCCTCACGCGCACCCTCGAACGTAGCTTCTCGGAGGGCGTGTGGGTCGAGGGCGAGGTCACCGGCGCGCGCCCGGCCCCGAGCGGCCACCTCTATTTCTCCCTCAAGGACGAGGAGGAGGACGCGACGGTCGACGTCGTCGTCTACCGACAGAACGTCACGCCGCGCTCGAAGATGCTCGTGAAGGACGGCGCGCGCGTGCGTCTCCGCGGCAAGCCCACGTTCTGGGCGCCCCGCGGGCGGATGCAGGTCATCGGCGATCGCGTCGAGCCCACCGGCAAGGGCGCGCTCCTCGAGGCCCTCGAGAAGCTCAAGGCCAAGCTCCAGGCCGAGGGCCTCTTCGCGCCTGAGAGGAAGCGTCCGCTCCCGCACGAGCCGCGCATCATCGGCGTGGTGACGAGCGCGGGCGGCGCCGTGATCCACGACATCTGCAAGGTCGCGTTCCGTCGTGGCGGCGCGCGGATCCTCCTCGCGCCCGCGCAGGTGCAGGGCGTCGGCGCGGCCGAGGCGGTTCGTCGTGCGCTCGCGGCGCTCCAGCTCGTGCCCGAGGTCGACGTCATCATCGTCGGACGCGGCGGCGGCTCGCAGGACGACCTCCTCGCGTTCCACGACGAGCAGCTCGTGCGCGACGTCGCCGCGTGTCGAGTCCCGGTCGTGAGCGCCGTCGGCCACGAGACGGACGTGACCCTCGTGGACTTCGCCGCCGACGCGCGCGCGTCGACGCCCTCGCAGGCCGCCGAGCTCGTGGTGCCCGATGCGACCGCCCGTCGCCGCCTCCTCGAGGAGCGCGACATGCGTCTTCGCCGCGCGATGCACGCGCGCATCAACGAGGAGCGCGCGCGCACCGCGAAGGTGGCGAGTGCCTTCCGCGATCCGCGGCTCCTCATCGCCAGCGCGCAGCAGCGGGTCGACGATCGCGTCGTCCGCATGTCACGCATCGTCACGCGCCTGCTCGCCCAGGATCGCGAGAACGCGAATCGCCTCGGCGCGCGCCTCGGCGCGGCACACCCGCGCGAGCGGATCGCGCGCGACAAGGGCCAGGTGCACGCCTTTCGTACGCGGCTCTTCGAGATCGTGCGTGCGCGCGTCATCGCGAGCCGCGGCGAGGTCACCGACGCGCGTGGTCGGCTCGCGGAGGCCACGCGTCGTGGTGTCGGGGAGGACCACCGCGAGCTCTCTGGTCTCGCCGGGCGGCTCGACGCCATGAGCCCGCTGAAGGTCCTCTCCCGCGGCTACGCGATCGCGACGCGCACGAAGGACGGCCATGCCGTCCGCGACGTGAGCGAGGTCACACGCGGCGAGAAGGTCCACGTTCGCGTCGGCGTCGGGTCGTTCGATGCCGAGGTCACGGACGTCGAGCCGGGGAGCAAGCCGTGAGCCTCGCCGCGCTCCGCTTCGCCGTCATCGGTTCGCCGGTCGCGCATTCGCGCAGCCCCGCGATGCACGCGGCCGCCTATCGCGCGCTCGGGCTGCCTCACACCTACGAGAAGCTCGAGACGAGCGAGGCCGAGCTCCCGGCGCGCATCGACGCGCTCCGGCGCGGCGACTTCGCGGGCCTCAACGTGACGGTGCCCCACAAGCGGAAGGTCCTTCACCTCGTCGACGACGTGCACGCGAGCGCACGCGCGACGGGCGCGGCGAACACGCTGGTGCGCATGCCCGACGGTCGCGTCCGCGCGCACAACACCGACATGCCGGCGGTCGCGGAGGAGCTCGCGCGGCTCGCCGGCAACGCGGTCAGGCTGCGCGGCGGCGTGGGGCTCGTGATCGGCACCGGTGGCGCGGCGCGAGCGGCGATCGTCGCGATGGCCTCGCATCTCGCGCTCGGTCGCGTGCTGATCCGCGGTCGCTCGCTCGGGGAGACCGCGCATGCCGTGGCGTACGTGCGGGAGATCGATCGCATCCTCGCGCTCGCGGGCGGCCGCGGGGTCGCCGTCGCGCTCGGCGCCGACGGCCTCCACCCTCCCGACAAGGAGGAGGCGCGTCTCGTGGCGATCGTGCAGGCGACGAGCTGCGGGATGAAGGGCGCGGCGCCCGGTGAGGTGGTCGCCGACGCCGTGCGGTGGGACCAGGTGCCGAGCGACGCCGTCGCGCTCGACGTCGTCTACGCGCCGCAGCGCACGCCGTTCCTCGAGCGCGCGAAGGAGCGCGGTCTCGCGTGCGACAACGGCCTCGGCATGCTCGCCCGCCAGGGCGCGCTCGCGTTCGAGCTCTGGCTCGGCCTCCCGCCGCCCGTCGCGATCATGCGCGCGGCGATCGACGACTCGATCTCGTAGCGCGCCCCTCGGTGCGTGCGTAAGTCCCGCCATCACGCACTGAGAGCCCTCAGCCGGGCCGCACGCGGAAGTGGCCGAGCACCGTGAAGGCGTCGAGGCGATCGTCCTCGCTCGGGACGGGGCCGATGTTGTGGAGGACCAGCGGGATGCCGCGCGGGCCGCGCACGTCGCTCACGATGCCGACGTGATCCGGAGTGCACGCCGGGCACGATCGGAACGCCCAGACGACGACGTCGCCGGGCTGCCACGTCGCGAGCGAGCGTTCGTCGAATGCCGTGGGAAGCGCGGTGGCATGCGCACGCAGGTACACGAGCATCGGTGAGACGCGCCGGTGATCGATGTTGCGATCGGGGCGGGTCACGGTCGCATACGCCGCGGGCCGACGGAGGATGTCCTCGTGGACGAGCTGCTGGAGATCGATGCCCGTGGTGCGGAGGGAGCGGATGACGACGTCGGTGCACACTCCGCGGTCCGGCGCGGGATCACCGCCGGGGTAGGCGAGGGGAAACCACGCAGGGTCGTAGAGGACGCCGCGGGAGACCTCGAGGCGGGCGCGGGAGACGATCAGGTTCGAGCCGCGGTGAGGCGAGGAGACGAGAGGGAGAGCCGGCACGGGCACGGGCACGGGCACGTGGGAGAGGGCCGGGGCAGGGGGCGAGGCCTGGTTCAGGGGCGGGGGAGCGGCGCAGGAGGAGAGGAGGAGCAGGAAGAAGGGGCGAAAGAGGGGGGCCACGAGGGCTCATCGGTCCTGCGGGACGATTCGTGACAGCGATGCTAAGTGACCGACAAGACGATGAGCGAAAGGCCGTCCCAGCCCAACAAGAACATCCGGAAGGTCGCGGCAAAGAACCTCCAGCGGATGGGGTATCGCCGCATCGTCCAGCTGCTCGTCTACCTCGTCATCATCCCCACGGTGCTGCTCCTCTCGATCGGCATCATCCAGATGTTCCTCGAGGCGCGCATCAACCTGCTGTTCGGGATCCTCTCGGTCAGCTTCGTCTCCGTCGTCGTCACCGGCGTCGTGCTGGTGCTCGTGTTCGTTCGCCGCGAGGCCAACCTCTCCGAGCTCCAGGCCGACTTCGTGTCGAAGGTCAGTCACGAGCTCCGCACGCCGCTCACCGCCATCCGCCTCTTTGCCGAGACCATCGAGCGCTCGGGCGACGACGCCGCGACCCGGCAGAAGTGCACGTCGCTCCTCGTCGCCGAGTCCGAGCGCCTGTCGCGGCTCATCGAGCGCCTCCTCGACTGGGGCCGCATGGCCGCGGGACGCAAGATCTACGAGCTCCGCCTCGAGAGCGTTCAGGACATCATCGACGACACGCTCAGCGCCTACGCGCCGCGCACGCACCTCGGCAAGGACCTCGAGCTCGAGGTCATCGTCGCTCCCGATCTGCCGAACGTCGTCGTCGATCGCGCGGCGATCGTCGACGCGCTCGTGAACCTCGTCTCGAATGCCCAGAAATACGGCGGCACGCCGCCCACCGTGCGCCTCCTCGCGGTGCTCACCGCGAAGGGCGAGGTCGGCCTCGCGGTCACCGACAACGGCGAGGGCATCCCGCGCCCCGAGCAGCGGCGCATCTTCGAGAAGTTCTACCGCATCGACGACCGCCTCTCGCGCACCAAGGAGGGCTCGGGCCTCGGCCTCGCGATCGTCAAGCACGTCGCGCGCGCCCACCATGCGCGCGTCACGGTCGAGAGCGCGCCGGGCAAGGGGAGCCGTTTCACCATCGTGCTCCCGGCTGCCCCCGCCTCGGGCGATGCCAAGGCAAAGCCCAAGGCCCGCGCCAAGACGACGCCGCGGAGCGAGAAGAAGGACGAGAGCGGCGACGTCGAGGCCGACCCCACGGTCATCCGCGCGGGCGCGATCTGACCGGAAGCGCGAAACTCTGGCATGCGCCGCGCGGTTCGCGGTAGATCGAACGGTCTTTGGCGATGCTCGAACCCAAGCGCAAGACGGCCGATCTGTCGGGAAAGCGCGTCCTCGTCGTCGAGGACGACCCGAGCATCGCGATCGGGCTTCGCATCAACCTCGAGAGCGAGGGCTACGTGGTCGACCTCGCCGAGGACGGCGACACCGGGCTCGAGCTCGCCCGAACGGTCGACCCGGATCTCATCGTGCTCGACGTCATGCTGCCGAAGCGCAACGGCCTCGAGGTCCTGCACGAGCTCCGTGCCGAGGGGCGCACCATGCCGATCATCATCTTGTCGGCAAAGGCCGGCGAGATGGACAAGGTCGCGGGCCTCGAGCTCGGCGCCGAGGACTACGTCGCGAAGCCGTTCAGCCTCGCGGAGCTGCTCGCCCGCGTGCGCGCGGCGCTCCGCCGTGGCCATGCCGCTCCTCCTCCCTCACCGCGCCGGGGCATCGTCTTCGGCGAGGTCGAGGTCGACGTCGCCGCCCGCAACGTGAAGCGCGCGGGCGAGCCCGTCGAGATGACGGCGCGCGAGTTCGACGTGCTCGTGTGCCTGATGAACGAGCGTGGTCGGGTCCTGTCGCGCGACGACATCTTCCGGCGCGTCTGGGGCCCGAAACACCACGGAACACCGCGTACCGTCGACAACTTCATCCAGCAGCTGCGTGCGAAGCTGGAGGTCGACCCGCAGGAGCCGGTCTACATCCAGACGGTCCGTGGCGTCGGGTACCGCTTCGACGGATGACGAGAATGGGGTAAGAGATGCCCCCTCGTCATGGATCAGAACCTCCTCCGCCAGTACCTCGCGACCGTCTACGACCTCCCCACCGGGACGGGGCCGCTGCGCGTGTCGCTCGACGGTGACGTCGTGCAGGACCTGTCGAGCCTCCCCGAGCTGCTCATCCGTCCGTTCACGATCCTGACGGCGTTCAATCCGCGCTCGATGCTGCTGCCGCGGAAGGTGAACGAGTCGCGCCATACGGTGCTGCGCGACATGCTGATCCTCGGCTGCTACCGCGTCGAGCAGTGCGTCGGCTACGAGGAGGACCCTGAGGGCACGTGGCGTGAGCCCTCGTGGCTCGTTCACGACATGAACCGGGACGAGGCCATCGCGTTCGGACGCGTGTTCCGCCAGAACACCATCGTCGTGAACCGCAACGGTCGCCCCGAGCTCATCGTCACCGACCCGACGTGCGACGAGCTCTCCCGGACCTTCGTCGGCAACTGGCGCGTGCGCGGCTAGCCGGCCTTCCCTCCGTTCACCGCAGAGCTTCGCGCAACGCGGCGCGCTCGATGCAGGCGAGGGCCCGGAGACTCGGCTGGACGAGGCCGGGGAGGTGAACCATGGCGATCGATATCGAGATGCCCGCCGTCGCCGAGTGCGGGGCGAACGACTGCGCATACAACGTCGACGGCGGCTGCAACGCCCGCGCGATCACCGTCGGTGACGGGCTGAATCCTGGCTGTGACACCTTCTTCGTCGCAGCGCGACATACTCGCTCGCTGCGGCAGGCTGGCGTCGGAGCCTGCAAGGTCTCGAGCTGCCGGCACAACGACGACTTCGAATGCCAGGCGCAAGCCATTCGCGTCGACCGCAAGGCCGACGGGGGCGCCTGCACGACCTTCGAGAAGCGGTGACGGACGACCTCATCGGTCTCGTTCTCACCGGTGGCGGAGCACGCGGCGCCTATCAGGCCGGCGCGCTCCTTGCGATTGCGGAGATCACGGGCGCGCGCAGGCTGCCGTTCCGGGCTCTCGCGGGCTCGTCGGCGGGGAGCATCAACGTCGCCTACCTGGCCTCGCGCGCGCTCGACTTCGGCGGTGCGACGCGGGCGCTCGGGGATCTCTGGTGCACGCTCCGGCCGAAGGACGTGTTCCGGACCGACACGCTCACGCTCGTGAAGACGGCGACCGGATGGGGCGCCGACCTCGGCCTCGGCGGGTGGATCGGCGCCGGACGCGGCAAGGCCCTGCTCGACACGGCTCCGCTTCGCGAGCTCGTGACCCGCTCGCTCGACATCCCCGCGATGCATGCGCACATCGAGCGCGGCCACGTGCACGGCCTCTCCATGGCCGCGACGAACTACCAGAGCGGCCTCGGCGTCAGCTTCTTCGAAGGTGCGGCCGCGACCCTTCCATGGAGCCGCGTCACGCGCATCGGCGTGCGCGCGCGGCTCGGCGTCGAGCACGTGATGGCGTCGGCCGCGATCCCCGCGTTCTTCCCTGCCGTCTGCATCGACGGCGAGTGGTACGCGGACGGGAGCATCCGCCTCGGCACGCCGCTGAGCCCGGCGATCCGCATGGGCGCGCGCCGCATCCTCGCCATCGCCGTGAGGCACGTGCGCCCGGGGGCGGCGGCGCCGGTGCCGACGCTCACGGTTCCTCCGCCATACCCCACGGCAGCCGACACCGCGGGCGTGGTGCTCGACGCGCTCTTCCTCGATGCGCTCGAGGCCGACGTCGAGCGAACGACGCGCATCAATCACACGCTGAGCCTGCTCGCGCCCGAGATCCTCGCTCAGCAGAAGACGCCCCTCGTCCCCGTCTCGGTCCTCGTGCTTCGCCCGAGCATCGACCCTGCCTCGCTCGTACCGGCAGCGCTCGCGCACTTTCCCGCCGCGGTTCGCCACCTCTTTCGCGGGCTCGGCGCCTCCGACACCGCGGGCTGGGACCTGCTCAGCTATCTCGCGTTCGAGGGCGTGTTCACGACGAGACTGATGGAGGTCGGCTACGAGGACACGCTGGCCCGTGCCGACGACATCCGCGCGTTCCTCGGCGGCGGCTGGCCCGGCGTGAGCTTCGGCGTCTCGCCGTCCCTTCTCGAGCAGGGTGCCGTACGATGAGCGTATGTCTGCGACCAACGAGCTGCTCGACGTCCTCGTGATCGGGGCCGGCCTCTCCGGCATCGGGGCTGGCTATCACCTCCAGACGAGGAGCCCGAAGCGCACGTATGCGATCCTCGAGAGCCGCGACGCGATCGGCGGGACCTGGGACCTCTTCCGCTATCCCGGCATCCGCTCCGACTCGGACATGCACACGCTCGGCTTCTCGTTCAAGCCGTGGAAGGGCGCGAAGGCCATCGCCGACGGGCCGGCCATCCTCGACTACATCAAGGACACCGCGCGCGAGTACGGGATCGATCGGAAGATCCGCTTCGGTCACCGTGTGGAGCGCGCGTCGTGGTCGAGCGAAACCTCGACGTGGACGGTCGAGGTGAGGAAGAAGGAGACGGGCGAGCTCACGACTCTCTCGTGTCGCTTCCTGCTCATGTGCAGCGGCTACTACGACTACGACGCCGGCTACACGCCCGACTTCCCCGGCACCGAGCGCTTCGGAGGCCGCGTCGTCCACCCGCAGAAGTGGACGAGCGACATCGACTACGTCGGAAAGCGGGTCGTCGTGATCGGCAGCGGAGCCACCGCCGTCACGCTCGTCCCGGAGCTCGCCAAGCAGGCCGCGCACGTGACGATGCTCCAGCGCTCGCCCACGTACATCCTCTCGCGTCCGGCGGTCGACGGCGTCGCGAAGTGGCTCGAGCGCAAGCTCCCGAGCGACGTCGCCTACGGCATGACCCGCTGGAAGAACGTCGCCCTCGGCATGGCGCTCTTCAAGTTCTGCAGGAGCTATCCGGAGCGCGCGAAGAAGATCATCGTCGATCAGGTCAAGAAGAGCCTCGGGCCCGGCTTCGACGTCGATACCCACTTCGCGCCGAGCTACCGCCCGTGGGATCAGCGGCTCTGCCTCGTGCCCGACGGCGATCTCTTCGAGGCCGTGAAGAGCGGCCGCGCCGACGTGGTGACCGACCAGATCGAGACGTTCACCGAGACGGGCCTCGCGCTGAAGTCGGGCAAGGAGCTCGAGGCCGACATCGTCGTCACGGCCACCGGGCTCGAGCTGCTCCTGCTCGGCGACGTGAAGCTCACCGTCGACGGCCAGCCGATCGACATCGGCAAGACCATGAACTACCGCGGCACCATGCTGAGCGACGTCCCGAACCTCGCCATCGCGCTCGGCTACACGAACGCGTCGTGGACGCTGAAGGCCGACCTCGTCTGCGAGTTCGTGTGCCGCCTCCTCAATCACATGGAGAAGGCGGGCAAGACGAAGTGCATCGCGCGGATGGATCCCGGGCTCCCGCAGGAGCCGGTGCTCGACTTCTCGTCCGGCTACGTGCAGCGGGCGATCTCGCGGCTCCCGAAGCAGGGGCCGAAGGCGCCCTGGCGCCTCTACCAGAACTACCTGCTCGATCTCCTCGGCTTCCGCTACGGCGCGGTCGAGGACGGCGTGCTCGAGCTCTCGTGAAGCTTCACTCGCCGTGCGCGGGCCACAGCTCCGCGCGGAGCCGCTGGCCCTTGCCGCGGCGCTTTCGCACGTAGAGCGCCGTGGCGAGCACGCCGAAGGCGGCGACGCCGCCGAGCGGCAGCAGTGTCTTGCCGAAGATGCCCGCGTTCGCGGCGTTCGCGTCGCGCGGCTCGGGCCGCTGCGAAGGGACGAGGCGCATGGTCTTCGTCGCGTCGTCGGCGAGGTGGCCGAGCAGGGACGCCGTCGCCCCGCCAGCGGGGCCGGACCACACCACGGTGTAGGTCGCATCGCGACCGAAGAGCGTCGACGTCTCGATGTGACCGAAGAAGCTCGCGCGCGTTCCGGGCGTGAGGTCGTCGACGTCGACCGTCGTGCGTACGGCGACGACGCCGTCGACGCTCTCGACCCGCGTGGTCACCTTGCTGCGACGCGCCTCGGACGGGAGGTTCGTGAGGATCGCCTTGGTCGCGTCGAGCCCGACGCGCTCCGCCTCCGGAGCGCCAGGCTGGACCTTGTACGCGGCCGGAACCTGGAACACCTGGAGGAGGCCGATGATCGGCACGCTGCCCGGCGCCGCGGCCTCTCCAGCCGCGCGACGGATGCCGCCGGCCGCGATGAGCCCGGGCTGCGTGGTGTCGATGTCGTTCGCGCCCGCGGGCGGGAGGCCCTTGCACGACGCGGCGTCGCGCAGGCTCACCGGAACCGCGAAGCAAACGGGCCTCGGAAGGTCGATCGAGAACGCGTCCGTCGAGAAGGTCTTCGCGCGATCGGCATGCGCCGCTCGGGGGGCGAGAATGGAAAGGCAGACGGCAAGTGCGAGCGCGGTCAGAGCTATTTTCTGGGCACTTCGCATGGCTGAGGCGGGTTCGTACTCCAGCTTTCGGGTGGGTGCCATGCGAAGATGAAGGCCCCTCTGCCGCTGCGCCGCCCGCCGCTCGACGAGCTGCTCAAGTCCTGGAAATGAACCAGCTCGTGGCCGGGCGGGGGCTCAGGCGGCGCGCGTGAACCGCGGCGCGGCCCTCTTCATGGTCGAGCGGGCGACCGTCACCACCGGGCGCGGGCGCGGCGCCGCGTTCGCGCGGACGACGCGCTCGAGGTCGTGCGCGAGCTCGCGTGCCGAGGCGAACCGCCAGAACGGATCCGGATGCAGCGCGCGATCCATCCACTCGTCGATCTCCTCGGGGAGCTCCGGGCGCGTCTCGCGCACCGATCGTCGCGTGCTCTTCGACATGGCGTCGAACAGGTCGTCGTAGCACTCGGGCGGATACGGACAGGCGCCGGTCAAGCACTCGTAGGCGACGACGCCGAGCGCGTAGAGGTCGGTGCGTGCATCGGGGAGGCCGGGGCCGAAGAACACCTCGGGAGCGAGGTACGCCGTGGTGCCGACGAGCCCGCCGCTCCCCGCGCCGCCGGGGCGCGCGAGCTTCTCGGCCACACCGAAGTCGAGCACCTTGAGGACCGGGCGGGAGTCCGCGTGCTCGACGAGGAAGAGGTTGTCGGGCTTCACGTCGCGGTGCACGACGCCGAGGGCGTGTGCGCGCGACAAGGCGCGAGCGGCCTGGAGAACGATCGCGCACACCTCGTCGAGCTCGAGCCTCGGCGAGCGCTCGATCCGCGTCGCGACGCTCTCGCCGGCGAGGTACTCGTAGACGATGCACGGGGCGCCCGAGCGCGCGGTCGCACGTGCGAGCACCTTCACGACGTGAGGGCTCAGCATCCGGGCCGAGAGCGTGGCCTCCTGCTCGAACATGCGCACCACCTCGGCGATGCGGCAGTACTCGACGCGGAGCATCTTCACGGCGACCGGGATGTCGAGCACGAGGTCGCGCGCGAGATAGACGATTCCCATCGCGCCCTCACCGATGCGTTCCACCAGCTCGTAGCGGTCTTCGAGGGTGACGTGGGCGGCGGCGGTCTCGTGGCTGGTCGTCGGCATCGACGGGACACACTGCAACAGCGATACCGAACGCTGGCGTATCGCGGTGTGAACGCCGAGGCGAAGAAGCGTCACGCCGGTGACGCTCTGTCATCCGCCCGCGACTCTCCGAACGGCGGAGCGCAGGCGCGCGTTCATCGACCTGACGCTTTCAGCGGACCAGTGACGCGAGGAACGGCTTGAGGATCGCCATCTGGGGTCGGTCGACCCCGGCCTTCGGTTCGAGCGTGAACTGATACTCGCCCCACCACGGACCTCCTCCCCACCACGTCCAGCCGACGAGGACGTCGGACTGCGCCGAGAGGTAGGTGAGCATGTCGGTCACCGCGGCGTAGCAGGTGGCATTGCGACCTCCGGCGAGCTCGCCGAGGAAGCCCTTCTTCTTGTTGGTGCGCAGCCAGCCGATGAACGCCCCCATGCGCTGCCGGCCGACGGTCGTGCTCACACACGTCCCCGCGCTGCCGCTCGAGTCGCTGTCGAGGTACTGGTGCGCCTCGAACAGGACGTTGTCGTTCGGGTCCTTGATGGCGAGCATCGCGACCGCGTTCGACGTGCCGTACCAGTTGTCGGTCCAGCTGTGAGCGCCGGTCCAGCCGTTGCCCGGAACGAGGACGACGTTCGGCGCACCGGCCGTGCGGACCGCGGCGATCGCCGCGTTCGCCGCGCTCGCCCACTGCTCGGTCTTCATCGTGTTCGGCTCGTTGACGAGCCCGAAGAGGACGTGCGAGTTCGCCTTGTACTTGAGCGCGAGGCGCCTCCACAGGTCGGCGAAGACCGCGTTCGGCACGGTCGTGCTGCCGATGACCTGGCCGTAGTACCGCGCGAAGTTCTGCGGGTTGAGGACGACATAGCCGCCCTTGCTCGTCGCGTAGCGGACGAGCGCGTCGAGCTTCGTCCAGTAGGCGACCTCGAAGGCGCCCTTCGGGGTGCGCTGCAGCCGCTCCCACTGGAAGCCGATGCGGAACGTGTTCATCCCCTTCGCGAGGTAGTAGTCGACCTCGGTCGTGGTCGGGAACACGTAGTCGAACCACTCCTTGCCCGGGAGAGCGCTGCCGAAGTCGGCGCCCTCGAGGTTCACGCCTCGGTAGGGCGTCGGGCTCGCCGGCACGGTCGAGAGTGACGCCGTCGTGTCCTCGGCAGGCGTGGGGTCGCTCTCGTCGAGCCTCCCCGCGCAAGCGGCCAGGGCGGCCGCGGAGAGGAGGGGAAGCGCGCGGAGCCAACGTGGGGTGGTGGTCATGGCTTTCGACCTCTCGAGAACGGTCGAGATGACGCGAGCTTGAGCCGAACGCGGCTTTCTTCGGGCTCGAGGCTGGCCCTCGGGGAGGCCGGGGACTATTATCAGTCGTATGATAAAGAATGCCGCATCACGGGGCCGCGCCGTGGCGTTCTCGGTCCTGGTGGCGGGCGGCCTCCTCGGCTGCCATTCGCGCGCGACCGCCGCGTCGGACTACCAGGGGATCGTCGAGCACGAGGAGCGTGTCCTCGGCTTCGAGCTCGCCGGCCGCGTCATGCGCATCGAGGTGAAGCGCGGTGACGTGGTTGCCGACAAGCAGCCGCTCGCGGAGGTCGACGCGACGCTGGAGAAGCTCTCTCGCGACGCACGCGCGAGCGAGATCGATACCGCGCGCGCCGACGTCGCGCTGCTCGAGGCCGGCGCCCGGCGCGAGGACGTCGCGGCGCTCGCCGCGCAGGTGCGTGCCGCCGTTGCGACCGAGGGGCTCCTCAAGAAGAACGCCGAGCGCGCTCGTTCGCTCCAGTCGTCGGGCTCCATCGCGCAGGCGGAGCTCGATCGCGCCGACGCCGAGGTGGAGCGCACGACGGCGGAACGAAAGTCGCTCGAGCAGCGCCTCGCTTCGCTGCAGCGCGGAGCTCGCAGCGAGGAGCTGACGCGTGCGCGCGCACGCCTCGAGGGCGCGACCGCGGCCGTGGCCCTCGCCGATGAACGCCTCGCGCGCTACGTCCTCCGGGCGCAGGCCCCCGGGGACGTCCTCGACGTGCACCTCGAGCCGGGCGAGCTCGCCGGCGCGGGCGCGCCCGTGGTGACGCTCGCGGACACGACGCACCCGTACGTCGAGGTGTTCGTCCCGCAGGCGGATCTCGCGGGGATCCGCGCGGGCGTGAAGGCCACCGTGCACGTCGATGCCTCGAAGGAGGCCCTCACCGGCGTCGTCGAGCACGTCGGAACACGCACCGAGTTCACACCTCGCTACATCTTCAGCGAGCGCGAGCGCCCGAACCTCGTCGTGCGCGTGCGCGTGCGCGTCGACGACCCGCAGAAGAAGACCCACGCGGGAGTCCCGGCGTTCGTCGCGATCGCCAGATGAGCCCGTCTACCGAGCCGCCGATCATCGAGACGGAGCATCTCGCGAGGAGCTTCGGCAACCTCGTGGCGGTGCGCGACGTCTCGCTCACGGTGAAGAAGGGGGAGATCTTCGGCGTGCTCGGCCCGAACGGCGCGGGCAAGTCGACGACGATCCGCATGCTGTGCGGGATCCTCGACCCCACCGGCGGGCGAGGCACCGTCGTCGGCTTCGACATCGCGCGCGAGGCCGAGCGCATCAAGGAGCGCATCGGGTACATGACCCAGCGCTTCAGCCTCTACGAGGACCTCACGGTCCGCGAGAACCTGCAGTTCTATGCAGGCCTCTACGGTGTGCCACGCGCCACGCGGCGCGCGCGCGTCACCGACGTCATCGAGCACACCGGCCTCCACGGCCGTCGCGATCAGCTCGCCGGCACGCTCTCGGGCGGCTGGAAGCAGCGCGTCGCGCTCGCGTGCGCGACGATTCACGAGCCGCCGCTCCTCTTCCTCGACGAGCCGACCGCGGGTGTCGACCCGGTGAGCCGGCGCGACTTCTGGGAGCAGATCCACGCCATCTCGGCGCGCGGCACGACCGCGCTGCTCACGACCCACTACATGGACGAGGCCGAGCGGTGTCATCGCCTCGCGTTCATCTTCCGTGGCGTGCTGCTCGACGTCGGGACTCCTCAGGAGATCGTCGCACGGCGCGCGCTGCGGATCGTCGAGGTCGAGGTCGATCGGCCGCACGACGCCGCGGCGGTCCTCCGCAAACGGGAGGAGGTCGAGGAGGTCGCTCACCTCGGACCGCGACTGCGCGTGGCGACGCGCGGCGGCGCCGACCCCGAGGCGGTGGTGCGGTCGGCGCTCGGCGGTGGGTATGCGATCGGCGTGATCCACGAGACACGCGCCACGGTCGAGGACGCGTTCGTCTCGATGGTGCGCGCCGAGCCGAACGAAGGAGGCGCGGCGTGATCACCGGGCGCTCACTGGTGATCGCGTGGAAGGAGCTCCTGCAGCTCCGCCGCGATCGACTCACTCTCGCGATGATGCTCGCGCTGCCGATCCTCCAGCTCCTCCTGTTCGGCTACGCGATCAACACCGACGTGCGCCATCTGCCGATGGTCGTCTACGACCAGGACGAGAGCGCACAGTCCCGCGATCTCTGGAGGAGCCTCGAGGCGACGGGCTTCTACGACATGCGTGGGCACGTCGGCAGCTACGACGAGATCGACAAGGCGCTTCGCTCCGGCGAGGCGCGCGTCGCGCTCGTCGTGCCTCCGCGCTACGCGAGCGACATCACCCGTGGCCACGGGACCACGGTGCAGCTCGTCGTCGACGGCTCCGACCCGCAGGTCGTCGCGAGCGCGACGAACACCGCGGCGTCGCTCGTGGCGGCGCGCTCCGGGAAGCTGCTCGTCGCGCGACAGCGCGGTGCGGGCGGGGCGGCGGCGATGCAGGCGGCCACGCCCATCGAGCTCGAGCCGAGCGTCCGCTACAATCCGGACCTCCGCACGGCGGTCTACGTCGTGCCCGGCCTCATCGGAGTCATCCTGACGATGACCATGGTGATGCTGACGGCGATGGCCATCGCGCGCGAGCGCGAGCGCGGCACGCTCGAGCAGCTCATCGTGTCGCCCATCGGCACCGTCGAGCTGATCGTCGGGAAGATCCTCCCCTACGTGCTCATCGGCTACGTGCAGATGACGCTCGTGCTCGTCCTCGGGCGGCTCGTCTTCGAGGTGCCGATCGCCGGCTCTCTCCCGCTCCTCGTCGGCGTCACGTTCTTCTTCATCGCGGCGAACCTCGCTCTCGGGCTGTTCTTCTCGACCCTCGCAAAGACGCAGCAACAGGCCATGCAGATGTCGTTCTTCTTCCTCCTCCCGAACATCCTCCTCTCGGGCTTCATGTTCCCGTTCGAGGCGATGCCGCGTCCGGCGCAGTGGCTTGCGCAGGGGCTGCCCCTCACTCACTTTCTCCGGATCGTCCGCGGCATCGTGCTGAAGGGGAGCGGGCCGCTCGACATCGCCGGCGAGGTGCTCTGGCTGGGCGTCATCCTGCTCGCGCTCATGACGTTCACGGCGCTTCGCTTCCGAAAGAAGATCGTCTGATGGGGCGCCCTCGCAGTGACATCGAGCCGAGGATCCTCCACGCGGCGCGGCGGCGCTTCCTCGCGGAGGGGGTCGACGGCGCTTCGCTGCGCACCATCGCGAGCGACGCGAAGACCAACGTCGGGATGATCTTCTATTACTTCCCGACGAAGGACGACCTCTTCCTCGCGGTGGTCGAGGAGGTCTACGGCAAGCTCGTCCTCGATCTGTCGACGGAGCTCGAAGGGGAGAGGCCGGCCGCCGAGCGTCTGCACGGAGCGTTCGCGCGGCTCGGTCGCGCGACCGACGACGAGGTGGAGGTCATCCGGCTCATCCTGCGTGAGGCGCTGCTCGTGCCCACCTCGCCGAGGTTCTCGCGGCTGATGGCGCGCTTTCGGGAGGGGCACCTCGCCGTCGTGCTGCGGTCGCTCGCGCGAGGCGTGGAGGAGGGCGAGCTCGATGGCTCGGTGCCGCTGCCGCTGCTCATGATGACGACGTTCGCGATGGGGGCACTGCCTCAGATCCTGCGCCGCGTCGCGGGGCACGAGCCGCCGTTCTCGCTGCTGCCGCCGCCCGAGCCGCTCGCGACGATCGCCGTCGGCCTGCTCTTTCGAGGCATCGCCGCGCGAGAGGCGCCGCGCCGGCAAGCGCCGAAGGCGACTCGGGCGAAGAAGCGGACGAAGCCGAAGCGCGCCGCCTCGTGACCCACCGTGGCGGATCCGCGGCAGTCCATCCGGGCGCGATCGACTCAATGATTCCCGCCATTTAGAGTCATATGCGCGGCGGTGCGATACGTGCTTCTTACAGTGTAATGGGCTTCTCCGCTGGTCCTCGTGGAGCGCGCTGGCGCGCGTGACGGCGTGCGCGTCGGCGGTCGTCCCGGGCTGCGCGGCCCCGCCGGCGGTGAGGACGAGTCTGCGCTCGACGGAGAGCTCGAGGGGGGCGACGTCGCCGATTCGGAGGACGCGCTCTCGGCCCGCGAGGTGACGGCGTACGCGCCCATCGCCCCGCCCGAGCACCGAGTCACCACGGCGAGCATCTCCGCGCGTGTCGGCGCGCCGTCGCCTCCGGGCGCAAGCTCGCCGTGATCCGCTCCGCGACGTACCAGGGCGAGGCCGCGCGCCTCGTCGCGCCGGTCTCTCCGCGCTGACTCGTGGCTCAGCCCTCGAACCGGCGGATGCGCCGTGTCGGCGTCGTCGAGCCGGGATAGTCCTCGCGGGGGCCGTCGGGTCGCCGCGACGCCTCGCCCTCGCCCTCGGGCGCGTGGGGCGGCTGCGGCGCGGCGACGGGCGACGCCGGCGGAGGTGGCTCGGGTTCGCGCGGCGTCGGACGCGGCGTCACCAGCGTGCGTAGCACGAGGAGCTCCTCGTCGGAGAACCTCTGGGTGATCGCTTCCTTCTCGGCCACGTCGCACCCTTCCTTGCGCTCGACCACTCTCGGAGGCGCTTCCTTCTGTTAATCACGTGAGCTCGGCTCGTCGATGCCTCGGGTTGGCGCAGTTCGGCTAAGGTGCTGGGCCGTGAGCACCGAACCCCTCAGCTACGCCCTCGAAGGAACCACCGCCGTCGTTCGCATGGACGATGGCAAGGCCAACGCGCTCTCCGATGCGATGATCGAGGCGCTCCTCGCTTCGCTCGTTCGCGCCGAGAAGGAGGCGAACGCGGTGGTCCTCGTCGGGCGAGCCGACCGCTTCTGCGCCGGCTTCGACCTGAAGGTGATGATGAGCGGGCCCGACAACGCGAAGGCGCTCCTGCGCCGTGGCTCCGATCTCCTCATGAAGCTCTACGGGCTGCCGATCCCGCTCGTCATCGCATGTACCGGGCATGCGCTTGCGGGCGGAGCGCTCGTGCTCCTCACCCGCGACGTGCGCGTCGGGGCGTCGGGCGCGTTCCGCATCGGCCTCAACGAGGTGTCGATCGGTCTGCCGGTGCCCGTGCTCGCGATGGAGCTCGCGCGTGATCGCATCACCACCACCGAGCTCGGACGCGCGACGCTCCAGGGCACGATCTACGGCCCCGACGATGCGGCCCGCGTCGGGTACCTCGACACCGTCGTCGCCGCTGACGCCGTGCTCGCGACGGCGATGGAAGAGGCGACTCGCCTCGGCGGTCTCTCGAAGATGGCCTACGGCGCGACGAAGTCGCGCATGCGCGGCAAGACGATCAAGCACATCGTCGACACGCTCGAAGCCGACATGGCGAGCATGCTGCACTCGGCCATTTAGCTTCACCCTTGCGGGCTCCGCCCCCCGCCACTTCGTGTCGGGACCCCCGGGTTTCGCCTTCGGCGACCGGCGTGCTTCGCACGCCGAAGGCGCCGCGCGAAGCACGGTTCGCCGAAGGCGAGTTGGGGAGGCTCGGGAGCGCAGCGAGCGAGGGGGACGAAGTCCCCACTTGAGTAAGAACTAAATCTCCGAGCTCGATTCGAGGGACAAGAATCGTGCTCGGTGATTTAGGGTCCAGCGTCCTTCGCACAGCGGAGGCCGGTCATGCGCAGCTTGAAGCTCGGCGGATGGTGGATGCGGTTCGTGCTCCGCAGGCCGCCCGCCGGGTAGTTGTACGCGCCGCCGCGGATCGACTTCTCGCACTCGGTCGGGATCGGGTTCGACCCCGTGAAGCCCTGCTTGTTCTCCGCGCGCAGCTTGTTCTGCGCCGCGGTGATCTCGTCGCAGCTCCCCGTTTTGCCCTCGGCCGCGCCCGCGCGCGAGTAGGCGAGCGGATCGTAGTCGTCCTCGATCCACTCCCACGCGTTGCCGGCGAGGTCCTCGTGACCATAAGGGCCGCGACCGGTCGGGTGCGTGGCGACGTCCTCCGTCGAGTTGGTCTCGAAGACCGTGCGCTCGTGCGTCGGCGCGTCGTTCCCCCACGGGAAGCGCCTTCCGTCCTCTCCGCGCACCGCGCGCTCGAACTCCGCCTCGCGCGGGAGACGCTTGCCCTGCCACTTGCAGTACTCGCGCGCGGCGAACCAGGACACGCCGACGACCGGCTTGTTCGGTCCCTTGAAGAGACCGCCGAACGTCGCGAGGATCGCCGCATCCGGCGGCGGACACACCTTGGCCACGACGCATGCGTCGTAGGCGGTCTGCGTGACCTCGGTTCGATCGAGCCAGAAGGCCGCGACCGTCACCGGATGGGCCGGATGCTCGTCGCCTTCCCCGGCGCTCTCCGAGCCCATGGTGAACGTCCCGCCGGCCACGAGCAGCATTCCGGCAGGAGCGCCCGCGTCGGTGGCCGCGCGCGCGGCGTCGTCTGTGCTCGCGTCGACCTCGGTCGTCGCGGTCGCCTTCGGCTGGGCATCGGGCGACGGTTCGGCGTCCGCCTTCGCCTCCGGGGCCACTGCCGACCCGGCGGGCGCGGGCGACGTGCCCGAACGACAGGCCGCGGACGGCATCGACGACGCGATGACGATCCCAGCCACGATCCACGCCGAACGCTCGATCACGTCACTCAATGTGCCTCGCGGCGGGCGCCGAGGGAAACTTCTCGCGGGCCGCGCGGTACCGAGCGAGGAGGCCGGCGAAGGCGGCCGCGAGCAGCCACCCGAGCCACCCCGCGCCCTCGACCGGCCTGCCGGTGACCACGCAGCCGCCCTTGTTCGCCGGCGCCGCGGCCTGCCGGGCCGCCGCTACGGTCGGGCTCGCCTGGCTCTCGAGCCACGGCGTCTGACCGGCGCGGGCATACGCGGAGAGCACGAGCCCCCTGAAGTCCGAGACCTCCGTGTAGATGCTCCGCGCCCCGATGCAGGCGCTCGCGCCGCTGTCCTCGCTCCCGTTCCCGCCTCGCGAGAGTGTCCCGATGACGGCGCCACTCCCCGCCAGCGCGGGACCGCCGCTGTCGCCCTGGCACGGCCCCTCGCCGACCTCGAGCTCGGCGGCGCCGAGGCCGTCGGCGGGGCCGATGGCGAGGACGCCCTCGCCCGTTCGTTGCTGCCGCGTCGTCGGCACCGTGGAAGTGGCGTCGGTGATCCCCCATCCGACGAGCGTGACCGGCTCGGCCGGCTCCGTCTTGGCGTCGAGGCGGACAGGAGCGACCTTCGCATCGGGCACCGGCGTCGCGAGGAGCACGAGCGCGAGATCGTGGTTGCAGAGCGTCGTCGACCCGTCGTCGATGATCTCGCTCCCTCGCTGCGAGCGCGCGGCCAGCGAGCCCGAGGTCGGGCGCTCCACGCCCGCGAAGACGTAGAGCTCGTTCGCGTCGAAGTCGGCGTAGATCGCCCCGCCGCTCGCGGCGGTTCCGTCCGACGTGCACGCGCTCATCGAGTCGGCCTCCGCGACGCAGTGACGCGCGGTGAGCACGAGGTTCGGCGCGAGGAGCGTCCCGCTGCACACCTGGTCCACCTCCGAGCCCGTGCTGTGGTGGACGATGAGCACGACCTCGTCCTGCGAGCTGTCCGAGGCCTCACCGCCTACCAGTGGCGACGCCGTGCTCGCGCTCGCAGGTGCGCCCTCCCCCCGGTGACGCGGCGGGTGAGCCGGAGCATGCCGCGCACACGAGCCATCCGCCCGAGGCCGAAATCGCGACACGAAAGACCGATCGCGCATGCGGAGACATTCCGGGGAAACATGCAACCGGAGGCCCAGCGCGCCGAGCGCATCCATCGCGCTGCGCGTAGGGCCACGTCCCGTGGTAAACCCGGGCTCGCCCGGCGATGATCTCCGTCCAGAAGCTCGTCAAGCGCTACGGCGGTGCTCGTGGCCGCATCGCGGTCGACGACGTCTCGTTCGAGGTCGACAAGGGCGAGGTGGTCGGCTTCCTCGGACCGAACGGTGCGGGCAAGAGCACGACGCTCCGGATCCTCTCGGGCTTCCTCGGGATGACGAGCGGCAAGGTCACCGTGGCCGGCCACGACATCCGCGAGCAGAGCTTCGAGGCGCGGCAGAAGATCGGCTACATGCCCGAGTCCGTCCCGCTCTACCCGGAGATGCGCGTCGCCGAGTACCTCGCGTTCCGCGCCGAGCTGAAGCGCGTACCCCGCCGCGACCGCGCCGGCTTCGTCGACGACGCGATGCAGAAGGCGAACGTCGACGACGTGGCCAACGTCCTCATCGGCAGCCTCTCGAAGGGCTACCGGCAGCGCGTCGGCCTCGCGGATGCGCTCGTCGCGCGTCCGCCGCTGCTCATCCTCGACGAGCCCACGGCCGGGCTCGACCCGAACCAGATCCGCGAGGTGCGCGACGTCATCCGTGACCTCGGCAAGGAGCACACGGTGCTCCTCTCGACGCACATCCTGAGCGAGGTCGAGGCGAGCTGCAGCCGCGTCGTCGTCATCGCGAAGGGCAAGCTCGTCGCCGAGGGCACGATGGACGACCTCTCCCGAAAGCGCCGCGCCGCAGGCCTCGTGCTCGTCGTCCGCGGCGAGCTCGAGACCGCGCTCGCGGCGGTGCGGGCCGTTCCCGGCATCGCGAAGGTCACGCGCGACGAGACGAACGAGAGGCCCGGAGAGGCGCACGAGCTCCGCTGCTCCTGGCAGAAGAAGCTCGACGACGTCGGGGTCGCGACCGCGATCGAGCAGGCGGTCGCCGCGCTCGTCACCGCCGGCTGCTTCGTGCGCGAGGTCCGTGCGATCCGGAGCTCGCTCGAGGAGGTCTTTGCCGAGCTGACGAGCGGAGCGGCGCCCGCGGAGCCTGCCGAGCCCGCGCCCACCGAGCCCGCGCCGGAGGCCACCAGGTGAGGAGCTTCTGGCCGATCTACAAGCGCGAGCTGTTCGCGTTCTTCGTCACGCCGCTCGCGTGGGTGCTGATCACGGTGTTCTTGCTCGTGCAGGGCATGCATTTTTTCCTGCTCGTCGATCACTTCGCGAGTCAGGGGCCGGCCGCGAGCGATCAGACGCCCATTCAAGCCTTCTTCGGTAACACGATCCTCCTCTACCTCGTGCTCTTCCTGCTCATCCCGCCGATGACGATGCGCCTCTTCGCCGAGGAGCGTCGCAGCGGTACGATCGAGATGCTGATGACGGCGCCGGTGTCGAGCTGGAGCGTCGTGCTCGCGAAGTACGCGTCGGTGCTCACCACCTACGTGGCGATGTGGGCGCCCACGGTCTTCTATCTCGTCATCCTCCAGCGGAGCGGGGAGGTCGACTGGGGGGTCGCCGCGTCCGCGTACCTTGGCGTGTTCCTGGTCGGTGCGGGCTACCTCTCGCTCGGCCTCTTGATGAGCGCCATCACGACCAGCCAGTTCCTCGCGCTCGTGATGACGGCGCTGGTCGTGCTCGGCCTCTTCATCCTCGGCGTCGGCGAGTTCGTCACGCGCGAGGGCACGCTCATGCACGCGATCTGCTCGCACGTCTCGGTGTGGGCGCACATGAACGACTTCGCGTCAGGCATCGTCGACTCGCGTCGCCTCGTGTTCTACGGCTCGTGCACGATTCTCCCACTCTTCGTCACCGTGCGCGCCGTCGACGCGTGGAGGTGGGGCTGATGGCCGGCGAGCGCGAGGAGAGGCGCTGGCTCCCGGCGATCGACCCTGGGCATGCCTCGCAGCTCATCGGTGTCGTCGCGGCGATGGCGGTCGTCGTGCTCCTCAACGTCCTCGTCGCGCGCCGCTTCACACGCTGGGACTGGACGGCGAACAAGCGCTATTCGCTCTCACCGGCCACCGTCCAGACGCTCCACGACCTCCCCGAGGCGGTGCAGGTCTGGGTGCTGCTCGGCACCGCGGATCCGCTCGAGCAGAGCGTGAAGCAGCTGCTCGTCGCCTACCAGGGCGAGACGACCAAGCTCGACATCCACTACATCGATCCCGATCGCGACACCGTCGCGCTCGAGGACGTGCGCAAGCGGTTCAAGATCGAGACGGGGCGCACCGAGGACGGCCACGTCGTCGCGGATGCGATCGTCGTCGTCGCGCGGGGCGAGCGCCACTGGTTCATCACGGCGAGCGACATGGTCGAGGTCGCCGCCGACGAGACCAAGGTGCGCCCTCGCGAGGAGCGCGCGCTGACCGGCGCGATCCGCAACGTGCTCGGCGGAACGAAGACGAAGGTGTGCTTCACGGTCGGTCACGGCGAGCTCTCCCCCGCGGACGCGGGCGAGCGCGGCGCAGGTGCGCTCAAGGAGGTCCTCGACAAGGACAACTACGCCGTCGCGCTCGTCGACCTCGCCGCGCCAAACGTGCCGAAGCCGCTCGATGACTGCACCCTGGCGGTCGTCGCCGGGCTTCGCGCGCCGTTCGCGAAGGAGGAGGCGGAGCGCCTGCGCACGTGGCTGCTCGAAGGCGGCAACCTCCTTCTCGCCGCGAGCCCCACGGCTGGGCCCGTCGGCCTCGAGCGCGTGCTCGGGCCCTTCGGCATCGCGCTCGACGACGACGTCGTCACGGAGCAGGAGGCCGACGTCGCCCTGCCCGACAGCGGCGGCTTCCGCTTCGTCGCGCAGCCGCGGCAGCACCCGGTGACGACGGCGCTCGTGAAGACGAAGGATTCGCGCGACGTCCCGCGCGTCGTCGTCAGCCTCACGCGATCGATGCACCGCGCGAACGAGCCCGGCTCGGTCAATCCCGCGGAGCTGCTCGGCACCTCGGCGCGCGCGTTCGGTCTGCATGGCATCGAGGGCGCAGCCGACTGGAAGGAGACGCCCCAGAAGCGCCCCGGCGACGTCGCCGGGCCGCTCTCCGTCGCGATGGCCGCCGAGCGTCCGCGGGCGACGGCGTTGTCTCCGCACGGCCCGCGCATCGTGGTGGTCGGGACGTCGAGCGTCCTCGCCGGTGACGCGTTCCGTGAGCTACCGGCCTACCGCGGCGGCGCGCTCTTCACCGAGAGCGCCATCTCGTGGCTCGCGGCGCAGCCGCAGGTGCTCGACGTGCCCGAGAAGGCGCCGGTCGGGGCGGGCATGCGCGTCGACGAGGAGTCCCGCGGGACGATCCGTCGCTACGTCGTGCTCTTCATGCCGGCCACCATCGGTCTGCTCGGGGTCGCGATCGCGCTCTTCCGTCGCGCCGGTGAAGGTCGCGCATCGGCCAAGCCCCCTCGCGGCAAGGGAAAGAAGAAGTCGGGGTGAGCAAGCACGCGGCGACCATCGTGCTCGTCGTCCTCGCGCTGGGCCTCGGTCTCTGGCTCTGGCTCGATCGCGATCGCATCACCGAAGGTGAGCGGAAGAGCCGTGAAAATAGCGCTTTCGTGGTCTGGCGCCGCGACGAGCTGACGAAGGTGAGCATCGCGCACGACGGCGAGACCCTCGTGCTCGAGCGCGATCGCCCGGCGACCGGGCCGAGCGCCAAGGGCGAGGGCAAGGAGGGGCAGTGGCGCATGACCTCGCCGCGCCAGGAGCGCGCCGATGCCGTCGCCGTCGAGCGCCTCCTCACGACGCTCGAATTCGCGACGGTGGCGCGCAAGGTGGGGGCCGGCGTGCCCCTCGGCCTCGACGCACCACGGGCCGTCGGTCACGTGTGGATGGGCAGCCTCGACGTCCCGTTCGTGCTGGGCGGTACGTCGCCCACGCCCGAGGGCTCGAGCTACCTGCGCGTCGGCGACGGGGCGCCCATCGTCGTGTCGAAGGAGGTCACCGACGCGCTGCTCGCGCCGTCGGACCGGTATCGCGACCGCACGGTCGTTCCTTACCTGGCGACGGAGCTCTCGCGCTTCGAGGCGAAGCATGCTGCCGGGGCGTTCACGCTGGAGCGCATCGACGACCAGTCGTTCCGCGTCACCGAGGCCGGCGTGCTCGCCTCGCGTGCGGCGGTCGAGCGGCTCTGGGCGGCGCTCTCCGAGATTCGCGCCGAGGCCTTCCCGAACGACGCCGACATCGATCGGCTCACCGCGCATCCTGCCGTCACGCTGAAGCTCACGCCGAAGGACACGACGAAGCCGCCGGCAGAGCTGGTGCTCGGCGAGGCATGCCCCGGCCACCCCGCCGACGTGGTGGTGCTCCGTCGCACGCCGTCGCGTGCCGCGGCCTGTGCGCCGAAGGACGTCATCGCGACGTTCCTCGCGAGCGTGCCTTCGCTCGTCGAGAAGCACCTCTTCCCGCTCCGCATGGACGAGATCGAGGAGGTTCGTCTCGAGCACGACGGCTCGAAGCCGCTCGACCTCGCGCGCAAGGGCACGGGCTTCCACCTGCGCTCGCCGGAGGACCGCGACCTCACGAGCGGCGAGGCGGACGCGGCGACCGAGCTCATCACCCGCATCGCGCGCTCCGAGGCCACGACGGTGACGCGCGGCGGAGGCCCCTTCGCCTCGGTCGGACGCGTGGTGGCTCGCTTCGGCGGCGAGCACGAACAGATCGTCGAGCTCTCGGCGCCGGGGGCCCAAGGCGGTCGGGCGACGCTGCGGCGTCTCCTCGACGACGCACGCCTCGAGGTCGACCTGAGCGTGTACCGGCGGCTCGTGCCTCGGGGGACGAGCGTGCGGCCGCGCACCATGCTGGAAGGTGAGAAGCGCCGGCCCACGCGCGTGCTCCTGCGCTGCGGCAAGGATCAGGATCTCGTCGACAGCGGAGAGGGCTTCCGTCTCGTCGCGCCTGCCGCCTACGAGACCGACGGCGCCGTCGTCCACCTCGTCGAGGGCCTCATGAAGAGGCAGATCGACAGCTGGGTCGCCGATGCCGACGACGGCTCGTTCGGGTTCACGAAGGACGGCTGCCACGTCGTCCTCGCATTCGCCGACGGCAACGCGCCGGTCACCGTCTGGTTCGGCGCCGAGGCCGAGGGCGGGATCTACGCGCGCGTCGACCCGCGGCCGGGCGTGCTCGTCGCGCCGCGTGCGCTCCGGGACCTCGCGAAGCGCATCTACGTGAGCCGTGGGCTCCTTCGCACGGACGCCGCCCGCATCGAGAACGTGCGCGTCACCTCGGGAGGCAAGGTCGTGTCCGGCGATCTCGACCGGCTCCGTGAGGCCATGGCTGGGCTCATCGCGCAGCGCGTCGAGTCGTTCGAGAAGCCGGCCGGGCCGCCGGACCTCGTCATCGAGGTCACCGTCAGCGAGGGAGGGCCTCGGCGACGGATCACGTGTCGCTCGAGCTCGCCGACCGAGCGCCGCTGCGGGCTCGACGGCGTGAGCGCGACCCTGGCCGTGTCCGAAGCCACGCTAGCCCCGCTGCTCGGCCAGCCCGACGGGGGGAAAGCCCCATGAATATTGCGCCGAGGGGCGGGGCAAGATAACGAACGTGTCGTGGCACCGCGTCCTGTCGTGAAGTGGGCAGGAGGCAAATCGCGCCTCCTCGACCGCCTCATGAAGCGTATGCCTGCCGGCAGGTTCGCCACGTACGCCGAGCCTTTCTGCGGTGGCGGCGCGATGTTCTTCGCCCTCGCGGCCGAGCCGGAGCGTCGGTTCGAGCGCGCGCTGCTCGCGGACAAGAACGCGGAGCTCGTCTCGCTCTACCAGGCCATCAAGGTCGATGTGGAGCCGCTCATCGATCGCCTGCGAGGCTACCAGGACGACTACCTGCGCCTCGACGACGACGCGCGCCGAGCGCACTTCTATACCGTTCGCGCCCTCACGACCGAGGCGATGACGACGGTCGAGCGCGGCGCCCGGCTGCTGTTCCTCAACAAGACCTGCTTCAACGGTCTCTGGCGGGTCAACGCGGCGGGGCAGTTCAACGTCCCGTTCGGGAAGTACGCGAGCCCGCGGATCCTCGACGTCGACGTGCTTCGTGCCGCGCACGAGGCGCTCGAAGTCGCTGAGATACGCCTCGCCGACTTCGCCGAGCTCACGCGCGAGCTGCGCCGGGGTGACTTCGCGTACTTCGACCCGCCGTACGTGCCCGTCTCGAAGACGGCGAACTTCACCGCCTATGCGTCGGTCCGGTTCGGGCCGGCCGATCAGGAGCGTCTCGCAACCGAGCTCGCGGTGCTGAGGAAGCGCGGCGTCAGCGCGATGCTCTCGAACGCCTCCACCGACGAGATGCGCGCGCTCTACACGGGGCACGGCTTCTTCGTGCACACGATCCAGGCGGCGCGCGCCATCAACTCCGATCCCAGCAAGCGCGGCGACGTGAGCGAGCTCGTCGTCACGACGTACGAGACGGGGGAGCCCCGGACGACGCGCGTGCCGGCGCCTCTGCCGGAGGCCGCGACGCCCTCGAAGAAGCGAGCGGCGAAGCCCGCCAAGCCCGCCGCCAAGCCCGCCGCCCCGCCCGCCCAGCCCGCCACGCCCGCCCACGCCACCTCCACGACCACAGCCACAAGCAGGGAACGCGGGGAGACCTGAGCGGCGCCCGAGAAGATCGAG
>Ga0105047_10001159_pt1 | contig 46751 bp, 38 predicted proteins | sample MAT04_FD_78384 | JGI IMG/M metagenome (GOLD analysis project Ga0105047, IMG submission 78384) | Freshwater microbial communities from Lake Fryxell liftoff mats and glacier meltwater in Antarctica - MAT-04 (megahit assembly) | ecosystem: Environmental > Aquatic > Freshwater > Ice > Liftoff...
GACCTCGTCCGCGGGGGCCAGCCGGTCGAACAGCACCTCGTCGAACCAGCGCAGATCCTCCACGCGGCCGTACGGCGCATGGAAGATGCCCGGCAGCAGGGGCCCGAACCCGGCGTGGTACTTGGCCTTGGACGCGGTCAGGCTGATCGACCCGTAGGTCCGCCCATGGAAGCCGCCCAGGAAGCTCACGATGTAGGGACGATGGGTCGCCTTGCGTGCGAGCTTGATGGCGGCTTCCACGACCTCCGTGCCGCTGTTGCCCAGGTAGACGCGGATGGGCGCCTCGAAGGGGGAGATGCGCGCCAGCTCCGCGCACGTCTCGGCGTAGATGGGCAGGTAGAAGTCGGACGCGCTGTAGTGCAGCAGTTCACCCGCCTGCGCCCGGATCGCCTCCACCACGCGCGGGTGGGCGTGGCCGGTGCTGTTGACCGCGATGCCCGCCGCGAAGTCCAGGAAGCGGTTGCCGTCGATGTCCTCGATGGCGCACCCCTCGCCACGGACCGGCACCAGGGGATAGGCGCGCGGCAATGAGGGTGACGTCCACAGGTGGTCGACGTCGACGTGCGCGCGCGCCCTGGGTCCGGGGATCTCGGTCACCAGGTGAGGCAGAGGCAGCGCGCTGGCGGGTCGGTCGATCATCTGGGTCATGCTGGCCTCGATGGGGGCGCGTGGCAAGGGGCGCCGGTGGATGCATCGAATCTATGCACGGTGGATGGTAGCCGATGGGCCGTGCGCGACACGCTCGGCCGGCGTCCGTGGGCGATGGGCGGGCGCTACGATGCGCGGGCGGGCACGATCGTCCGTGAGGAGGAGGAGCCCACGTGAAGCGAATGACCGCGGCCGGCGCCGCACTGGTCATGTCGGTCATGGTCGCCGCGCCCGCCGGCGTCTCGGCCGTCGGAGCCGCCGCGAGATCGACCGCCGCCGTCGGCGACTGCACCCGCACGGTCGACCCTGCCTGGTCTTCGGCGCGGGCCTGGGACGAGGCGCTGCTGAGCGCCATCCGCCGGGCGCTGCCGGCTCCGACCCTGCACGCCCGCAACCTGTTCCACGTGTCCGCGGGCATGTGGGATGCGTGGGCCGCCTACGACCCGGTGGCGAACGGCTACTTCGTGGAAGAGAAGCTGAGCGCGACGGACGTGGATGCGGCCCGCGAGGAGGCCCTCAGCTTCGCGGCCTATCGAATCCTCAGCCACCGGTATGCCACGGCGGTCGGTGCGGAGGAGTCCCAGGCGGAGTTCGACGCCACGATGGCGGCACTCTGCCTGGATCCCTCGGTGCAGACCGTGACAGGCACCGCACCGGCCGCGCTGGGCAACCGGATCGCGGCGGCCACCATCAAGTACGGGCTCCAGGACGGCTCGAATGAGGCGGAAGGCTACCAGCCAACCGACTACACACCCGTCAACGAGCCCCTCATCGTCAAGCTGCCGGGCGCCGAGATGGTGGATCCCAACCGGTGGCAGCCTCTCGCGCTCGACTCGCAGGTGGCCCAGAACGGCGTCGCGATCCCGGACAAGGTGCAGGCCTTCCTGGGACCCCACTGGGGCCACGTCACCTCCTTCGGCCTGCCGATGGCCGAGAACGGCGTGCCCATCGACCCCGGAGCACCACCCCGGCTCCTGGACCCCGTCACGGATGCGGACTTCAAGCAGTCCGCCATCGACATCATCGCGATGAGTGCCCTGCTCGACTCCGCGGATGAGACCACCGTGGACATCTCGCCCGGCGCCTGGGGAGACAACCCGCTGGGCACGGATGACGGCAACGGCCACAGCGTCAACCCCGTCACGGGCCTGGCGTACGAGCCGAACGTGGTGCGTCGTTCGGACCACCTGCGTGCGCTCGTCGAGTACTGGGCGGACGGCCCGCGCTCGGAGACGCCGCCGGGCCACTGGAACGTGGTCGCGAACGAAGTCTCGGACTCGGCCGGGTTCGAGTTCCGGATGGGCGGCACCGGTCCCGTGCTGGACCGGCTGGAATGGGACGTCAAGACGTACTTCGCGCTCAATGGGGCCGTGCACGATGCGGCCGTCGCGGCCTGGGGAGTCAAGGGCTACTACGACTCCGCGCGGCCCATCTCGATGATCCGGTACATGGCCGGCCAGGGTCAGTCGACCTACCGCCGGCTGCCCTCCTATGACCCCGACGGCCTGCCGCTCGTGGCCGGGCTGGTGGAGGTCATCACGAAGCGCAGCAGTACACCCGGCCGCAAGCACGCGGCGCTCGCCGAGCACAGGGGCGAGATCGCCATCCGGTCCTGGCTGGGCAATCCCACGGACCCCGAGACGCAGAGCCTGGGTGTAGGCTGGATCCTGGGCACGAGCTGGGTGGCCTACCAGAAGCCAACGTTCGTGACGCCCGCGTTCGCCGGCTACGTGTCCGGCCACAGCACCTTCAGCCGCGCCGCGGCGGAGGTGATGACCCGCCTCACGGGGAGTGCGTACTTCCCGGGCGGCCTGTCCGAGTGGGTCAAGGAGGTGGGTGCGCTGGAGGTGGAGGCCGGTCCGTCGACGGACGTGGTGATCCAGGCGGCGACCTACTACGACGCGGCTGACCAGGCCGGTCTGTCCAGGTTGTACGGCGGCATCCACATCGTGGCCGACGACTTCGCCGGCCGCGTGCTGGGTTCGCAGTGCGGCATCATCGCCTGGTCGCTGGCCGCCCGGTACTTCGAGGGCACGGCGCGGGCCTGACCGGACGCGACGCATCGCGGCAATGGAGGAGGCCGGTGCGATCGCACCGGCTTCCTCCCACGTCCGTCGAGTGGCACCCCATCAGTGGAGCTGGGCGAGCTCCTTCTGGTTCATCTGGTCGGGCAGCTTGCCCATGATGATCATGCCCAGGATCTCGTCCTTGGTGACCGTCTCCTTGTCCTCGGTGCCCACGAGCTTTCCCTGAAGCATGACCGTGATGCGGTCAGCCAGGTCGAACACGTCGTGGATGTCGTGGCTGATGAGGAAGATCGCGATGCCTTCCTGCTTCAGCTGGGCGACCAGATCACGGACCTGCGCGGTCTCGGCGGGTCCAAGCGCGGCGGTGGGCTCATCCATGATGAGCACCCTGGCGTTGAACTGGATGGCGCGTGCGATGGCCACGCTCTGGCGCTGACCGCCGGAGAGCGACTTCACGGGTGACTTGAAGTTCCGGAAGCGCGGGTTCAGGCGGCCCATCACCTTGCGCGTGGCGGACTCCATCGCCGCGTCATCCAGGGAGCCGAAGCGCGTCAGGATCTCGCGACCCAGGAACACGTTCGCCGCCGCATCCACGTTGTCCGCGAGCGCGAGCGTCTGGTAGATGGTCTCGATGCCGTGGGCCTTGGCGTCCCGCGGATTCGCGATGTGGACCGGCTGGCCGTTCACGAGGATCTGGCCCTCGTCCGGCGGACGCGCCCCGGAAAGCGCCTTCATGAGCGTGGACTTGCCCGCTCCGTTGCCGCCGACGAGGCCGATGACCTCACCGGGATACACGTTCACCGACACCCCGTCGACCGCGTGGACGCCGCCGAAGGAGACGCGGATATCGCGCATGTCGACCGCGGGCACTCGCCCTTCCGTTGTCATGCCCTGCTCCTCCTCAGCTGGCCCGGCGCCGCAGGACCTGGTCCAGGCCGACCGCGAACACGAGCACGACGCCCACCGCGATGTCCTGGGCGGGGTTGTCGAAGCGCATCAGCTGCATGCCCGACACCAGCGACTGGATGATCAATGCGCCCAGGACCGCGCCCGGGATGGTGCCGATGCCGCCCGAGAACGAGGTACCGCCGATGACCGCGGCTGCGATCACGGACAACTCAGCGCCCGTGCCCAGGCCGCTCACCGCGGCGTTGAGGCGGGCTGTGGAGACGATCGCGGCGACGGCCGCGAGCACGCCCATGATCACGAACGTCATCATGATCACGCGCCGGGTGTTGACACCGGACAACACGGCAGCCTCCGGGTTGCCTCCGATCGCGTACACGTAGCGCCCGAAGCGGCGGCGGTTGGCGAGCACGGTCATGAGCGCCGCGACACCCAGCGCGATGAGCACCGGGTTGGCGATGCCCGTGGGGATGATCAGGCCGCCGGGGGGTTCGGTGATGCCGTTCGCGACCGCGAACTGGGTGGCCAGACCGGCCGGCCAGGGGTAACTGTTGGCGACCCAGACGGCCCCCAGCACCACGCCACAGCCCAGGGTGCCGATCAGCACCTCGGCCCACATGGGTCGCACCGGGAAGTCGAAGCGGCGGCGCTTTCGGCGATTGGAGACGATGCCGTAGACGATCGCGATACACACCACGATGCCGATGACCAGGCTCACCGTGTCGCCCACGGAGCCCTTGGGCCCGCCTCCCAGCAGCTGGAACGTGGAGTCCAGGGGCGAGATCGTCCGACCCTGGGCGAGCACGAACGTGACCGCGCGCCAGACCAGCAGGCCGCCGAGCGTCACGACGAACGAGGGGATCGCGATGTAGGCGATGAGGAAGCCTTGCAGCAGGCCGATCGCCGCGCCGAACGCGAGGCCGCCGATGGCCGCGATGATCCAGATCCACCAGTGGTTGAAGCCGAGCCCGAGGGTCTGCGGGATCCACTCCTGTTGCATCAAGGCCATGAACATGCCCACCACGCCCAGCACCGAGCCGACCGACAGGTCGATGTTGCGGCTGACGATGATGAGCACCATGCCCGTGGCCATGATCGCCACGGAGGCGGTCTGGACGGACAGGTTCCACAGGTTGCGGGGTGTGAGGAACAGCCCGTTCGAGGCGATGTTGAAGACGATCCAGATGATGACGAGCGCGGCCAGCATGCCCAGCAGGCGCGTGTCGACCTCCGCCGACCGGAGGACCGAGGACACGGTCCGCTTCACGGGTGCCGGGGTGGACGGGGCGACGGACGGAGCCGCTCCCGGAACGTCAGCCATGGCTAGTGCACCTGTCCTGCTCCGGGAATGAACACACCCCGCGTCGCGATGACCGCGGCGCGGGGTGCTCGGTTGAGCTCAGGAGCCGAGGGTCAGGGGCAGGCGGCGACGGTGCCGGCAGTGACGCCCTGGCAGAGCGCCTCCTGCGTGGTGACACCGGCGTCGATGACGACCTGGAGGTTGTCCTGGGTGACCGGGGTCGGGTCCAGGATGATCGAGGTCATCGTGTTGCCACCCGGGCTCGGGAAGTCGATGACGCCCGCGATGTCGGCGAGCGCGGTGCCACCCGCGAGGGCGACGGCAGCCTCACCGGCCGCCTTGCCCAGCACGCTGGCGTCCTTCCACACGGAGACGACCTGGGTACCGAGTGCGACGCGGTTGAGCGCGCCCGGGTCGCCGTCCTGGCCGGTGACCGGCACGACGCCGGCGAGGCCCTGGGCATCAAGGGCGGCGATGACACCACCGGCCATGCCGTCGTTCTCGGAGAGGACCGCGTCGATCTCGTTGTTGGTCGAGGTCAGGCAGTTCTCCATGTTGGTCTGGGCGTTCTGCGGATCCCAGTTGTCGGTGTAGGTCTCGCAGCTGATGACGATGTCACCCGACTTGACGGCCTCGCCGATGACCTCCTCCATGCCGGCGCGCAGGAAGTCCGCGTTGGCATCGGCCTGGTTGCCCTTGATGATCGCGTAGTTGCCCGCGGGCACGATGCCGAACATGACCTCCGCCATGATGCGACCGACGCCCACGTTGTCGAACGTGATGTACAGGGCGCCCGGGTTCTCGATGAGGCGGTCATACGCGACGACCGGCACGCCGGCGTCGAGGGCACCCTGGACGGCGGGCAGGATGGCGGTGCCGTCCTGGGCCAGGATGATCAGCGCGTCCGCCCCCTGCGCGAGCAGGTTCTCGACGTCCGCGAGCTGCTGCTCCTCGGACGATCCGGCATCCGTCTCGACGTACGTGCCACCGGCGCCCTCGACCGCGGCCACGATGGCGGGCTTGTCGAACGCGGCCCACCGGGGCTCGTTGAAGTTGTTCCAGGAGACGCCGACGGTGAACTCCTCGGCTGCCGCCGACGGCGACTGCGCCGCGGTCGGCCCGACGATGCTGGCGGCCATGAGTGCGGCCGCGCCAAGGCCCACGAGGCCTCGCTTGAACTGGGTCATGTGCTCTCCTCCACTGGGCGGCAACCTCGCCGCCCCTTCAACTGAACATTACCGCACGAGGTCCACCAGGATGTCAACCGCTTGCAGCGTGGTGCCGTTCAGGATGCGAGCGTCAGCACCTGGTGCGGGCGCAACAGGAACGGCGACAGGTACGCGGGGATGTTGGAGAGTGGCAGCACGTCCTCATGGAGGGTGATGCCCAGGGCATCCCGCATGAACGCACGGCGCGCCTGCGTCCGCGCCAGCATCCCCGGGAACCGGTCCGCGAGCTCCGCCCGCAGGTCCACGTCCGCGAGCACGACACCGTCCTCGATGTTGCTCGTGAACCACTCCGTGCCGGTGGCCGGGATGATGTCCACCTGGAGCGCGGAGCCACTGCGGAGGGGAACCGGGGAGCCGGCCCACACGGGGGACGCGATCCACTCGTCGAGGTGCAGCAGGTGGCCGGGGTTGAGGAAGATGCCGAAGAACGGGTCGCCCAGACGCCGGTCGATGATGGCCTGGAGGTCTCCGCCGGGCGTGCCCACGGCGAGCGCCTCGTACCACTCGGCGACCGCCTCGAAGTAGGGGCCGGCCAGCCGGTCCACGTAGTCGCGGACGCCCGCCGGGAGCTGGGCGGCCTCCTCCACCAGCCAGCCGGCGCGACACGTGAGCGCGCCCCAGATCCCGAACGCGGTCGTGAACGGGTCGCCGACGGCCAGCGGCCGGTCGGAGGGGGAGAGCATGCCCAGCCGGGCGCGCGGCCCCGCGGTGAGCATCAGGTGGCACGACAGGGGCATCCCGTTCCAGCCCAGGAGTGCCACGGCCTGCCGCTCGGTCATGCCCATGCGCATCCCGCGCAGGAGCGCCTTGACGCCCTCCGAGGTGTGCACGGACGCCCACTCGAACGCAGCCAGCTGCTCCGGCTCGTTGACCGTGCGCAGACCGTCCAGCGGGGAGATCAGGAGGTCGTTTGCGTTCTCGACCAGACCGGTCGGTCCGACCGCGACGCGGAGGGCGTCAGCCAGCCAGGAGGGGACCTCCAGCCACCGCTTGTCGGCGTACGACTTCCAGCCGATGACGCCCACGCGGGATCCCACGCGGATTCCCTCCGCGGCGAGGATGGCCGGCAGCGGCTCGCTCTTGTGGCGCGGCTGATCGGGCAGGGAGAGGTCCTGGAACCAGACGCGCCGCAGGGGGAGGGGAGCGGCGCCGCCCAGGCCCCAGTCCTCGTTGCCCAGCAGGATCGCGGGGTCCGGGTCGTCGGCTGCCGTGCCCATGATCACGATCGCCTCCTCGAAGCGCGGGTCGAAGCCCGACAGCCACGAGAGGTTGGCGCTGTGCTCCCGATCAGCCCAGACGATGAGTCGGTCGAATCCGGCGGCCGACGCTCGCGCGCGCAGGCACTCGGCCCGGGCGCGGTACAGGGACGCGGGCAGCAGCGGCTCGGCGTCCGGCCCGCCGAACTCGGGCAGCTCGATGTGGGCGAGTCGTGCCTTGGCCATGGTCAGCCGCCCGCCGCCGGGCTGTCCGGTACCGGCGCGGCTGCAGCCCGATCGATGTTGAACCAGCCGTTCGCCGTCACGGGCTGCCACTCGCCGACCTCGTCGTCCGGCCAGGTCACGCGCACCTCTGCGTCGGTGGCATCGCCCAGCCCGAACTGGACCCATCCCAGCTGCCCGCTCGCGTGGCCGCCGCCGACCGTCAGCTCGCGCACCTGGATGACGTCGCCGACCCTGACCTCCACCCACGCGCCGATGGCGTCGGTGTTCGGGGCGGGCTGCACGACGCGGAGCGCCACGAAGGCGCCCATCGGGGCCGGTCGCTTGAACGTGCCTGACCCCAGGTTGCGCCACGCGGACGCCGGACCGCGCGACATCTGGACGATGTCCAGGAGCCCGTCCCGGTTGAGGTCGACCACGGCGGCGCCGCGCGATCGGATGACGGAGTCGTCGCCCCGGTTCGGAACCAGGGCGATCCCGGCCTGCTCGCCCGCCTCCATGAACGTGCCATCCGCTCGTTGCAGCAGCAGGGTGTTGGGATCGGCCAGGGCGTAGCCATCCTGCTTCTCCACGTTGCCCTTGGAGACGTAGAGATCCACCAGGCCGTCGTTGTTCACGTCCTCGAAGGCCGGATGCCACGCGGTCGACGGGAACGGGTCGCCGCCCACGACCGGCTTGGGCGCATTCACCCCACGCGCAAGGGCCAGGTCCTTGTACTGCGGGCCGGTCGCGCCCTCCACAAGGGTCTGGAGCTTGTTGTCGGCCTGGCTGGTGAGATACACCTCCGGTCGGCCGTCGCCCGTGAGATCGCGGCTGGCGATGCCCATGCCCCAGATGACCAGCTTCTGCCAGCCGTCCGCCTCCGTGTACAGGGTGGGCGCCTGATCCAGGGTCATGCGCCACAGCTGCTCCTCGCCGGCCGGAGCGTAGTGGCGGTCGTTCGAGATGCGCAGGTCACGGGACCCGGTGCGGCCCCAGTCGCTGAACAGCATCGAGAGCGCGCAGGAGCCGGGGGTGAGCAGGAGCGGTGCGTCGTAGCCGGTGCCGGCGGCGTCCGGGCGGTAGAGCCGGTTGTCGCCGCAGTTGCCGATGCGCTCATCGGAGGACGCCGTATCCACGTACGTGCCGAGCGCGAGCGTCGGCAGCGCAGCATCGCCCTCCCATGTGGCGGCGAACGCGGTGGTCCAGCCGCTGCCGCCGTCGAACCCCCACATCTCATTGGCCCGTTCGAAGGTGCAGTCGCCCAGGCCGCGGAGGAGGACCGTCTCGCCCACGCGCAGCACTGCGAGGTCGGTGATGCCGTCGGAGTCGATGTCCAGGGGATACGCGCCGGTCACCGACTTCAGGCCCGTGACCGGGCTCTTGAGGTGCGTGAACTTCAGCTTGCCGGCGGTCTTGCTGTCGTTCCGGTAGAGGCCCGCGAAGTCCTGCCCGCCCGCCAGGTAGAGGTCGGGGTCGCGGTCACCCGAGCAATCGAAGGCCGCGACGCCGCCGCCCACGAAGTACTGCCAGTCGCCCCGATAGGAGTGCCCGCGCAGGTTCGTGGGATCCCGCTGGAATGGCGGCACATCCGGCTGGCCCTGGGCGGACGCTGGGTGGACGCCCAGGGCCATGAGCCCGGCGGCGAGGAGGGCGATCGATCGGGTGCGGGGTGCGGTCACTCGCGAATCCTCCTGCGCAGGCTCAGCTGACGAGGGTAGGGAAGCCGTCGACGATCCTGACCGGGATGGTGCGCACGTCCGACACGCCGTCCGCGGACAGGTCCAGGGCCAGGATCTCCGTGTCGCTGGCGCCGCCCATGCGGTCGAACACGAAGTTGCCCAGGCTCCAGTGGATCAGCCGGCTGCCCTTGCGGGTCCAGCCCTGGAGCACGTGCGGGTGGTGGCCCAGGACCAGCGTCGCACCTGCGGCCAGGGCTGCGCGCGCGTAGCGGCGCTGCTCGGCGTTGGGGGAGGGCGCGTACTCGTACCCGGCGTGGATCATCACGACCACCACATCCGCCACGGACGTCGCGGCGGCCACATCCGCGCGGATGGCCTCCGTGCTCGCGAGGGCGAGGCCCGGCCGGCCCGGACCGGCCTTCCACTCCTTGGTGTTGAAGCCGGTCGACTCCGTGAAGGCGTCCACATAGCCCAGGAATGCGACCGAGAGGCCGTTGCGGCGCACGATCACGGGCGCCCGCGCCTCCGCGCGGTTCCGACCGGCGCCCGCGGTCGCGATGCCCCGATGCGCGAGGTGTCGGAGGGTATCCAGTAGTCCCTGGTCGCCCCAGTCGCCGGCGTGATTGTTGGCGATCGACGCCATGTCCACGCCCGCAAGCGCCAGCGCGTCCACCGAGACCGGTGGCGCCTTGAACGTGTAGTGCTTGTCCTCGCGGTCGCGCGAGGTGGTGATGGCGCACTCGAGGTTGACGACCAGCAGGTCCGCCCGGTCCAGCACGCGCTGGACGCGCCCGAACACGATGCCCGGCCCGTCGGTGCGGATGCGCTTGCCGATGCTCCGGCCGAGCATCACGTCGCCCACCGCCATGAGGCGGATGGTGCCCCGTGGCAGCCCCGCCACGGATGTCTCCTCGGGGTCCGCGGCGGGAGTGAGCGATGTGTCTGGGACAGGGGAGGCGTCCGGCGCCGCGGGCGCGAGCGGTGACCCGGCAGGGGACGGCACCGCGACCGGCGCGATCGAGGGCGCGAGCGATGGCGCCTGGGCCAGCGCGCACCCGGGGACGACGAGCGACGCCGCGAGGACGGCCGCGACGACCAGCCGGCTGCCCATCAATCGACGATCGTGTGGCTCTGCTCGCGCAGGAACTGCGCGACATACCAGGGACCCAGGGCCGATGTGCCCGATGACCCCGAGCCCTTCCAGCCCCCGAACGGCTGCACGCCCGGCCAGGCACCCGTGGTCGCGCCCGCGCGGCGGTTCACGTACAGCACGCCCGCCTGCATCTCGTCGAGGAAGCGCTGCGCCTGCGCCGGGTCCTCCGTGTAGATGCCCGCGGTCAGGCCGTAGAGGTTGTCGTTGGCGAGCGTCAGGGCCTCGTCGAGCGAGTCCACCGCCGCGACCGCATTGAAGGGCGCGAACAGCTCGTCCTGGAACAGGCGGTGGTCGGCGGGCAGGCCCACGATCGTGGGCTCCACGTAGAAGCCGCGCGCCAGGTCGCCGTCCGCGAGCCGCTCGCCGCCCGTGAACACGGTGCCGTCCCGGCGTGCCTCGCCCACGGCGAACTGGTGCCGCGCGACGGCGCGGTCGTCGATGATCGGGCCCAGCCAGTTGCCACGCACCGTGGGATCGCCGATGACGATGCGCTCGGTCTTCTCCACGAGCAGCCGGATCAGCTCATCGTGGACAGGTCGCTCCACGTACGTCCGGCTGTTGGCGGAGCACTTCTGGCCGCCGAAGCCGAAGCTGGCGCGCATGATGCCTTCCGCTGCCTCGTCCAGGTCAGCGCTGGCGAGCACGATGGCCGGGTTCTTGCCGCCCATCTCCACGATGCACGGGCGCGGGTAGCGCGAGGAGAAGGTCCGGAAGAGGTCCATGCCGACCTCGTAGGAGCCCGTGAACACGATGCCATCGATGGCGGTGCTGTGGGTCAGCTCCTCGCCCACGGTCTCGCCCGGGCCCATGACGAGGTTGATCACGCCGTCCGGCACGCCCGCGTCGCGGAAGACCTCCATCAGCTTCACTGCGGTCATGGCGCCGTTGCGCGCGGGCTTGAGCACGACCGTGTTGCCTGCCATCATGGCCGCGGCCGCGGGGCCCGCCGAGAGCGCGATGGGGAAGTTGAAGGGGCTGATGACGCCGAACACGCCGTGTGGCCGGAGGACGCTCTTCGTGTGCGTCGCCGCGTCTCCCAGGTTGTCCATGGGCCGGACGTAGAAGTCGTTGTCCTCGGCGGTCTGCGCGTAGTACCGGATGAGGTCGGCCGCCTCCTCGGTCTCGCCCAGCGCTTCGACCCGGTTCTTGCCCACCTCGATGGTCATCAGCGCGGAGATCTCCATCAGCCGGTCGGAGATGAGCTCCGCGGCGGCCTTCAGGATCTCCAGCCGACGCTCCCAGCCGAGCGCGTTCCAGGCCGGCTGCGCGGCGCGCGCCGCGGCGATGGCATCGCGCATGGCGGCGCGGTCGCCGTCCGCGAAGCGACCCACCACGATGTCCCGGTCGATGGGCGAGCGCAGCTCCGATTCCGTGGCGCCGCCGCGCTCCTGACCCCCGATGACGTTCTGGTGGGAGGCGCCCAGGCGCGTGCGCACGCGCGCGAGCGCGGCCTCGAACTGGGTGTGGAGCATCTCGTTGTCGGCGCGCAGGGTCGCGTAGGTGACTTTGATGCGCGGCGGTGCGGTGTCGGTCATGGCGGGCGGTCCTCGGTGGTGGACGGGCCGTGCGGACGTGGCGTGGCCAGCGACCGGAGTCTAGCGCGGCCGTGGCGTGAGCCCAAGAGTCGGTCATGGATGCTGGGCTGCGCGGCGGAGTCGTCGCGTTCTCGGCACTTCCGGTGCGTCGCTTGTGAGCATCCTGCAAGCCGCCAGGAGGGACGCTCCATCCGTCGGATCGTGGTCGATCCGTCCGGACGCGGGCTGTTTCCCGCTCGACGATCGCGGGCCGTTTCCGGCCCCCGGCAAGGAGGTCCTGATGGGACTCATCGGCCTGCTGGTCGTGATCATCCTGATCATCATCCTGCTCCAACTCATCTTCTGAGGCAGGGCACCGTCGAAAGGAGCCGACATGGATCCAGTCACGACCACCCCGGTCACGCGCTCGACGGTCGTGCGCGATCCGATCGTCGCGCCGCCGGCTGCGGCGTACGGCACGGACGTCGTCGCCGTGGCCGACCCGCCGGACATCCAGCAGCTGCGATGGGGTCCCATCCTGGCTGGCCTGCTGATGGCGCTGGGCGTGTTCTTCCTGCTCAGCCTCGCGGCCATCGCCGTCGGGCTCCAGGCGGCACCCGGCGCGGCTGCCGACCAGGACGATGGTCTGGGCGTCGTCGCGATCGCCGCCACGAGCGTCATCGCGCTCGTCTCGTTCTTCCTGGGTGGTTACGTGTCCTCCTGGTCGGCGGGCCTCACGGGCGGCGCCCGCAGCGCTCTCAATGGCTTCCTCGTGTGGGCATCCTGGTTGGTCGTCGTGCTGCTGCTGGCAGCCGCCGGGCTGGGATCGCTCGTGGGCGCCATGGGCGAGCTGTTCGGGGACATCAACCTCGCGGCGCCGGACGTGGCGCCGGAGGAGTTGGTGACGACGCTGCGCGCCACCTCGTGGCAGTCACTGCTCGCTCTGGGGCTGACGGCGGCGTCCGCCACGCTGGGTGGCGTCGTGGGCGCGCGCGAGGACCTGCGCGATCGCTGGCGTCGGCCGGCCATGGACTGATCACCAGACGGGTACCCGTCCACGCGAGAATCGAACGACCCGGGGATGGCTCCCCGGGTCGTTGCTTGTTCGGAGTGCCTGCCGCGAGCGGGGCGGCGACGCCTACGCGGTCTGGGTCGCCCGGAAGCAGTCCGAGCAGTAGACCGGCTTGTCCATCCGGGGTTTGAACGGGACCTGCGCGGCGTTTCCGCAGCGGGAGCAGATGACGGCGAAATACTCGCGGGCAGGGCGGTCGTTGCCGCGCTCGTAGCCGCGGGGACCACCGATATCGCGCGTCTCATACCCTGATGTGTCGCGCTGCGACCGACGGGATGCGCGACAGCTCGAGCAGCGCTTGGGATCGGCAACGAACCCCTTCTGGATGTAGAACTCCTGGTCAGCGGCGGAGTGGACGAACTCCACGCCACAGTCGACGCAGGTGAGGGCTCGATCGACGTAGGACACCGGGACGGACCTCCCAAACAGACAGCCAAGGACTGAGCATGCCACCCGGTCCGACCGCGTCAGGGCAGCCTGAACCTAGGGGCGTGGCGTCGGAGGAGGCCGGTCGCCGCGCGTCCCAGGTGGTCTGCCGAGGTCCCTGTCTGGGCGCACCGGATGCAGGGAAAGCCTACCACCGGGTGCCGGATTCGGTCCCCGGGCGCCCGGGCGTGCGAGAGTCCCGACGACCGGGGCGCGTCATCGCAGCGCTGTCCGCGCGGCCCCCATTCATCCCCCGGCGGATCCCCCTGACGCCATCCGCGCGGCCCCCGCGCGGCCCCCTGGCGCCTTCCGGCGGCCCGGGCCCGGCCCTCCGGATGAGCCGCCTGTGGCACGATAGCGGCATCCTCGATGCCCGGCACGACGCGTACGACCCGGCCGGTCGGTTCGAGCGTCCTGGAGGGTCACGCGCCGCCCATGCCCCGACTGCTGCACATGGCCGATGTCCACCTCGGTGCGCGTCATCGCGACCTGGGTGACGCCGCCGACCGGCAGCGCGCGCGCCAGCTCGCTGCGTACCGGCGTGCGATGGACGTGGCCATCGAGCGGCGTGTGGACGTGGTGCTCATCTGCGGAGATCTGTTCGACTCCAACAGCCAGCACCGTCGGACGGTGGAGCAGGCGGCCGCGGAGCTGCACCGCCTCACCGATGCGAACATCCGGAGCGTGCTCATCCCGGGCACGCACGACGCGTACGACCCGGCCTCGATCTACCGCGCGTTCGATCTGCGGGCGATGGCCGGGCAGCCCGCCGGGTCGGACCTCGTCACCGTGCTGGCGGCTCCGCCCGCCCCTGCGGACGTGGTCTTCCCGGACCTGGATCTCGTCGTCCACGGTCGCGTCTTCGCCACGAAGCGCGCCCCGCGCAGCCCACTCGACGGGTTCTCCGCGGCCGCCGAGACGCGCGCCCGATGGCAGGTGGCGATGATCCATGGTGCGGTGCGCATCCCGGGGAAGGTGGAGACGGACGACGTCATCGTGGACGAGGCGGAGATCGCCGCGTCGGGCCTGGACTACCTCGCGCTGGGCCACTGGCACTCCCATCTGGAGGGTCGCAGCGGCGCGGTGTCGTGGGCGTACCCGGGTGCGCCGGAGCCGGTCGCGGTGGACCAGGATGGGGCCGGCGGCGTGCTCATCGTCACGCTCGAGGAGTCCGGCGGACAGCGGCGGGTCACGACGGAGCGCGTCGCGGTGAGCCGGACCAGCCACCGGGCCCTGGATGTGGATGCGGCGGGCATCGCGTCGGAGGAGGCGCTCGTCGCCAAGCTGGGCGCGACGCCCGACCCGGACCTGATGCTCGACGTGCGCGTCGTGGGTATCCGGCCGGACACGCTGGCGCTCGATCCCGTGAAGGTCTCTGCGGCGCTCGCGGGCGCGTTCCTGCGGGTCCGTGTGCGCGACCGATCCGTGCCCGCGCCGCCCTCCGGCGAGCTGCCGCCCGCGGACACGATCCTGGGCCGGTTCGTGCGCGACCTGGAGGAGCGCATCGCGCGCGCGGAGGCGTCAGGTGACGCAGAGGATCTGGCGGACGCGCGCGAGGTGCAGCGCCTGGGCCGGCTGCTGCTGGACACGCCCCGCGACGTGACGCTCGCCTGATGCGCATCACGCGCCTGGCCCTGACGGACATCCGCCGCCATCGCGCCCTGGAACTGCGCCCGGCGCCGGGCCTGACGGTGATCCGGGGCCCCAATGAGTCGGGCAAGTCGACCATCCAGCAGGCGTTGGAGCTGGTCCTGTTCCGGCGTGCCACAACGACGGCCGCCGAGATCGCCACCGTGCGCTCCTGGGGCGCGACCGGCGACCCCATGATCGAGCTGGAGTTCGAGCTTGACGGGCGGCCGGGGCGGCTGGTCAAGCGCTTCGCGGGCACGAAGGGTTCGGTGCGTCTTGAGCTCGACGGCGTGGTGGACACCGACCCCGGACGGGTGGACCAGCTGCTGGCGGCCGCACTGGGCATCCCATCGGAGAAGTTCTTCCGATCCACCGCGAGCGTGCGCCACTTCGAGATGGAGGACCTCGATCGCGACGAGCGCGCGCTCCGGGACCGGCTCCAGGCGTCCATCGGCGGCGGTGATGTGGGGGCCTCGCGTGCTCGCCAGCGTCTGGACGAGATCTCCCGCAGGTACAAGGCGGCCGGGGCGCGGAATCCGGGCCCGTTGCTCGTCGCGCAGGGGGACATCGCGCGGTTGTCCGCGGAGCTGCGCGCGGGTGAGGCGGCGCTCGAGCAGCTGTCCCGCGACCGGGCGGCACTCGCGGCGGCAGCTGCGGCGCGTGCGACGCTGGAGGAGGAGGTGCGCCTCGCCACCGAGTCGCTCGCGGACGCGGAGACCGCCGTCGGGCTGGACGCGGAGCAGCGCACGGTCGCCGAACGCTACGAGCGGCTGCGGCGTGCGGCGGACCTCGCGGAGCGGCTGACGGCCGCCGAGGTGTCCGCGACGGTCGCGCTTCCCCTGGCCACGGTGCGGCCCGCCGTGGAGCGGCTGCGTGCCCTGGAGCTGGGTCGCGCCCAGCTGGCCGCCGAGCGCGCGGCCGTGCCGCTGCCCGCGCCGCTGCCGCCGTTCGTACCGCCGGTCGTACCGCCTGCACCGACGGTCGTGACCGGACCAGCCGCCCTCCCAGCCGCCCTCCCCACGCCCTTGCCCGTGCCTGCCGTCGGTCCGCCGCTGACCCGCCCGGCCGGAGCCGCGACCCCCTGGCGACCCATCGCGCTCGTGCTGGGGCCGCTGGCCGTGCTCGTGCTCGTGGCCGGTTTCACCGTGAGTGCCATCGGGCCGATCGTGGCGCTGGTGGTCGCGGTCATCCTGGGGGCCTCCGCGATCGGCGCCTGGATCCGAAGTGCGCGCGACCAGATCGCGAGGAAGACGGCAGCCGCGGCGGTGGAGGCCGCACATCGGCAGGCAGCGGCGGACGCGGAGCTCGCCGCCCGGGTCGCCACCGCGGATGTCGAACGTGCCGCGGCGGACGCGGCGCATGCCGCCGTGATGGCCGCGGATGAGGCGGCCACCCGATACGCCGCCGCGGAGCAGGAGCATCGCGCGTCCGTGCAGCGCGCGCAGGAGGCCCGAGCCGCCATCGATGCGCGCATCACCAGCGGGGACGCGGAGGCCGCTGCGCTGACCACCCGGTCGGGCGTCGCGGATCTCGCCGCCGCGGAAGCGATGCTCGTCGCCGCGGAGCGGCACGCGGCGACCGTGGACGGCCTGCGCGCCGAGCTGCGCGGATCCCTGGGGGTCGCTGCCGGCGCGCCCGTGCCGCCCGTCGAGGAGCTCCGGGCGGCCCGCGACGAAACCGCCGCGAAGGCCGCCCTGGGAGGGCATGCGCTGTCCGGTCTGGGCGCCACCGGCGCGGACCCCCAGAGCGCCCGCGCACGTGCCCAGACCGCGCTGCGCGGTGCCCGCCTCCGGCTTGGGCAGGCCATCGACGCGGAGGGCCAGGCGAAGGGCCGTGTCTCCCAGAACACCGCGGATGCCGAACTCGTCGCGGCGACCGCGGAGGCGATCGTGTCCCGCGGCGAGGACCTGGTGGCGCTCACGCGCCGGTTGCGGATCTACGAGCAGACGCTGGTCGCCATCACCGCGGCGGAGGCGGCCACGATGCAGAAGGCGGCGCGTTTCCTGGAGCGGCGCATGGGCCAGGACATGGCGCGCATCACGGGCGGCCGGTACGACCGCGTGCGCGTGGACGAGAACGACCTGGGCATCACCGTCTGGTCCGCCGAGCGGGAGGCATGGATCGACGCCTCCGCTTTGTCCAAGGGCACCGGTGACCAGCTCTACCTCGCTGCGCGCCTGGGCCTGGTGCGCCAGGTGACCCAGGATCGCCGCCCGCCGCTCGTGTTCGACGACCCGTTCGTGACGTTCGACGATGAGCGGGCACTGCGCGCCGTGGCATTGTTGCGGGAGCTCGCCGCGGATCATCAGGTGCTCTACCTGACCTGCTCCGACCGCTACGACCCGGCGGCCGACGCGGTCATCACGCTCGCAGCCCCCGGGATCGTCCCGGTCACGCCCGACACGGTGCCCGCGCCCCCCGCCCGCACCGACCCGTACGAGCTGACCCTGCCGTTCGCATCGCCGGCGAACGAGCCCGGCGGTCCGACATGAACCTCGGAGGGCCGGGGTTCGCCGTCCTGTCAGCCGCGACCTGGGGGTCCGGCGACTTCTTCGGTGGGCTCGCCAGCCGACTGGGCGGGCTTCGGCCGACCCTCGTGCTCTCGCAGCTGTTCGGGTTCGTGTTCGCGTTGTCGCTGCTGCCCCTGGCGAACGAAGGGCTGCCTACCACCGAGGGGTTCGCGTGGGCTGCCGCCGGGGGCGCCGCCGGCCTCGTGGGCGTGGGCTGCCTCTACCTTGCCCTGTCCGCCGGCACGATGGGACTCGTGGCGCCGATGACGGGACTCATCGCGGCGGCCATCCCGGCCACCATCGGCATCGTCGCGGGTGACCCGGTCGGGCCCCTGCTGCTGCTGGGCATGGTCGTGGCGCTCGCCGCGGTGGTCGTGATCTCGCTACCCGACCGATATGCAGGCACGCCGCGGACGCCGGTCCGGCAGGGTTCCCGGGTGCGCGAGTGGGCCCTGATCGTGGGATCCGGGCTGGGCTTCGCGGGCTTCTACCTGATGGTCGACCACGCGCACGAGGCCGGTTCCGGGACGGCCTGGACGCTCGTCGGTGTGCGGCTGGCGTCCACCACCGTCGCCCTCGCCCTGCTCCTCGGACCGGCCCTTGCGCGCCGGCCGGTCGGCTTCCGGGTCTCCCGCAAGGTCGTGGGGCTGACCTGCCTCACCGGCCTGGGCGACACCGGCGGCAACGTGTTCTACATCATCGCCACGGGGCTGGGATCGCTGTCGGTCACGGTCGTGCTCGCGTCGCTCTACCCGGTGAGCACGGCGCTCTGGGCACGGGTCGTGCTGCGCGAGCGGCTGACGCGCACCCGTCTTGCGGGCGTCATGCTCGCCGTCACGGGCGCCCTGCTCATCAGTGCGGGCTCCGCGGCCGCCTGAAACGTCCGGAACGGCCGCACGCACGAACTCTCCATATGACCACCGCAACCGATCACCGGGGCGAGTCGCTCGTCGTCTGGTTCCGCCGCGACCTCCGGGTGCACGACCTGCCCGCCCTGCTGGAGGCGGTCACGGCGGATCGCCTGGTGCCCCTGTTCGTGGTCGATCCAGCCCTCTGGGATGCGCCGAGGACCTCACCCGTGCGCCGCTGGTTCCTGGCCGGATCGCTCGTGGCCCTCGATGCTGCACTGCGGCAGCGCGGCAGCCGGCTGATCGTCCGCCGCGGCCGTCCGGAGGCCGTCGTGCCGGCCGTGGCGCGCGAGACGGGCGCCCGGAGCGTGCTCGTGACGCGGGACGTGACCCCTGGCGGCCGGCGTCGCGATCGCGCCGTGGCCGCGGCACTGGCGGCGGACGGCCGCACGCTGCAGGGTCGCCAAGGCCTGTTGCTCGCCGAGCCGGAGGCGCTCGCCGGGCGTTCCGGGGCCGGCCACACCGTGTTCTCGCCGTTCTGGCGTGCCCTCGCGGCCGCTGATCGCCGGGCACTGCTGCCCGCCCCCGAATGGCTTCCGCCACTGCCGGACGACATCGCATCCGAGCCGCTCCCGCGGGAGCCGCACCCGGGCCTCGTGGACCTTCCCGAACCGGGTGAGGCGGCCGCCCGCGCCCGCCTTGACGCGTGGGTCGCGGATGGTCTGGCGGCCTACGGTGACCGCCGCAACGAGCTGGCCGGTCAGCCCACGTCGCGGCTGAGCCAGGACCTCCACCTGGGTCTGCTCTCCCCCCTCGAGATCGAGGCGCGCTGTGGGGGGCCGGGCGGCGCGGAGGCGTTCCGCCGGCAGCTCGGCTGGCGCGACTTCCACCATCACCTGCTGTGGTGGCGACCGGAGCTCGCTCGCGCTCCGTTCCAGCCGCGCCTCCAGGCAGCGTTGCGGGTCGAGTCGGATGATCCCGCCGCCGCCCAGGCGTGGCGCGAGGGCCGCACCGGCATCCCGGTGGTGGATGCGGGCATGCGCCAGCTCGCCGCTACAGGCTGGCTCCCCAACAGGGCCCGACTCATCGTGGCCAGCTTCCTCACGCGCCACTTGTTGCTGGACTGGCGCATCGGTGAGGACCACTTCATGCGCACCCTCGTGGACGGGGACGTGGCCAACAACGTGGGTGGCTGGCAATGGACCGCGGGCGTGGGCACGGACGCCCAGCCCTGGTTCCGGATCTTCAATCCCGTGCTCCAGGGCGAGCGCTTCGATGCCGACGGCACCTGGGTGCGGGCGTGGGTGCCCGAGCTCGCGGCGCTCCCGCCGGCGGTCATCCACCATCCGTGGAGCCTGTCACCCACGGAGCAGCGTGCAGCGGGCGTGGTCATCGGCCGCGACTACCCCGCGCCGCTCATCGACCTCGCCGAGGGTCGGGAGCGCGCGCTCGCCGCGTTCAAGGCCGCGTCGGGGACACCCTGATGCCACCCGCGAGACACCTGCAACGGATGGGCCGCTGACGGGACGCGGGTTGCGATGGGGGAGCGCCCAACATCAGTGATGGCTGGCGTCATCAGCGTCCATGGGTCAGCCGACCACTTCTCCACCGCGCCCATGAGGTATCCCGCATGTCCAGCAGCATCACCCAGTCCGTCGACGTCCAGGTCCCCGTTCGCGTGGCGTACGACCAGTGGACGCAGTTCGAGTCCTTCCCCGAGTTCATGGAGGGCGTGGAGGAGGTCCGCCAGCTCGACGACACGCGTCTCCACTGGAAGGCCGATGTGGCCGGCCGGACAGAGGAGTGGGACGCCGAGATCACCCAGCAGGAGCCCGACATGCGCATCGCGTGGACGAGCACGAGCGGCGCCAAGAACGGCGGCGTGGTCACATTCCATCGCATCGAGGACGAGTTGACCCGTGTCACCCTCCAGATGGACTGGGAGCCGCAGGGCCTCATCGAGAACGTGGGCGAAAAGCTCGGGTTCGATGAGCGCCGCGTGAAGGGCGACCTGGAGCGCTTCAAGACCTTCATCGAGGAGCGCGGTGCGGCGACCGGCGCCTGGCGCGGCACCGTCGAGCAGACCGACGTGACGGGTTCCTGATGCGTTATCAGGGCCCCAAACGGTCACCGCTGCCGATCATCGCCATCGTGGCGGTGGCGGTGATCGCGGTGCTCGTCGTCTACTTCTTCTTCTTGCAGCCCGGGTGACCGCGGTGCGCAAGGGAAAGACCGTCATCGGTCAGGATGTCTTCAGTCTCGCCGGCGGCGAGCGGGTGCAGTCCGTGAAGGACCTCCTCGTCAACGAGCAGCACGATGCGATCGTCGCGCTGCTGGTGGATGAGGGTGGCCTGCTCGGGACCTCGACCGTCGTGCCCATCGAGTCGGTCCATCGCTTCGGGCCGGATGCCGTGATGATCCAGGACGCGTCGTCGATCGTGCCCGCGTCAGCGGACGCACGGGTGGCCGCGGTCCTGGACCGCAAGGCAAGCTTGCTTGGCACGACCGTGGTCACGACCGAGGGGGCCAAGGTCGGCTCCATCGCCGACATGTATTTCGATGAGGTCTCTGGCGCCATCCTCGGCTTCGAGGTGTCCGGGGGGACGCTCGGCGACGTCATGCGCGGCTCGTCGTGGTTGCCGCTCACGGCCATCAAGGTCGTGGGCCCCGACGCGGTCATCGCCATCCCGGAGGCCGTGGAGATGGTGGAGGCGCAGGTCGGCGGCGTCCAGGGGGCGCTCGGCTCGGCCCGCGAGCGCGCAGCGTCCGCCGGCGAGGCCGTCGCATCCGCGGGTGGCGCCGTCGTGTCGTCCGCGGGCGATGCCGTGTCCTCGTTCACCTCCTCGACCGGCACCGACGGCGACGCCGACGCCGACACCGACACCGAGGCGAGGCCGCCGGATCCCGTCGCCCAGGACCCCGATGGCGAGCTCGTCGGCCGCCGCGCCAACGCGGATGTCAGCGACCAGACCGGCTCGATCGTGGTCGCGAACGGCCAGCGGGTGACACTCGACCATGTCGTCCGGGCGCGTGACGAGGGAGGCCTCGACGCGCTCTACACGGCCGTCGGGCTGGAGCGGCCCGTGCCCGTGAGCGAGCAGGTCTCGGCCGTCGCACACACGGTGACCGAGACGGCCGGGGACCTCTGGAGCCGCTTCACCGCGAAGCTCTCGGACGTCACCGATTCCGCCGGTCGCCGCGTCGATGTCCAGCAGACGAGGGGCCAGCTCGATCGCATCCACGATGCCATCGGCCGGCCCGTGACAAAGGTGTTCCTCGACCGCGAGGACACGGTGATCCTGGACCTGGGTGACCTCGTCACGCACCAGGCCATCCAGCGAGCTCACGAGGCGGGCATGCTCGACTCGATGCTCTCATCGGTCTACACCGCGTCGGACGTCACGTTCACGCGGGATGAGATGCGGGCGCCCACCCCGGGCGACTCCAGCATCGAGCAGGCGACCGGGGGCGCCACGGTCCTTGATGAGCTCGAGGACCGCATCGTCGAGGCCGAGGCACCACGTGACACGGACGCCGAGACGGATTCCGACGACGCCGCGGCCGGGGAACCGGACGGCACGGCCACCGGAACCGTGGCTGCGGACCAAGCGGCTTCGGACGACGCGGCCTGGGAGGTGACAGAGACGGATCGAACGGCTTCGGACGACGCCGCCTGGGAGGTCACCGCGACGGACGATGCGGAGCCGGAGTCCGATGCTGAGCCAGAGTCGGAAGCCGGCCCGGCGACCGACGCCGCGCAGCTGCGCGATGGCGACCTGGCCACGGCCGCGAGCTCCCGGCCGGACGATCCGGCGCTGGAGCTCGAGCGCACCGACACCGCGTCGGGACGTGATCTGGCCGCCGAGCGGCCCGCCTGACCTCCCGGACACCCAGCCCGGCCCCGACGTACTGCGAGCGTCGGGGCCCGTTTCGATGTCCGATCAGCCTCGCCACCGCTCGCACCACCAGGGCCGCCGTCGGTCTGCGCGAAATGGAGCAGGTCCGCGATGGGCTCGATGCCCCGATCACGCATCGCCAGCATCGCCCGATCGGTCCACGCCCAGTCGAGCGTGCCGCCCGGGTCGGCGGCCACGATGTGGAACGGGATGCCATAGCGCAGCCACTCCAGGCCCAGGGCCCGTACCAGGTCAAGGTCCTCCTCGACCCGGTCCCAATGCCCGCTCAGCCGCAGCTGGTCCCGCCGGACGCGGCGCCGGATCAGGGCGCGGAGCACTCGATGCCCGTCCGCGGCGAGGAACGGCATCCGCGGGCCCTCGGCGCCCGGGTGGCGGGCCTCCGGCAGCGGGGTCATCACGTGCGCTCCTCATTCGTTACAACGCTCATACCGCACGCGCATCCGTTCGCGGCCAGGATGGCAAGCTGCCTGCCGATCACGGGCGGCATGGCGGTGCCCCACCTGGCCTCCGAGCTTCGAGGCGGCGTGGTCGTGCTCACACCCCGGCTGCCCGAGGGAACCACGGCGACGTCCCAGGAACGGGCGCTGCGGTCGCTGCTGGACGAGTGGCTTCACGGCCATGCCATCGACCGGCCGGTGCTCTGGTACTACACCCCGATGGCGCTGTCGTGGACGGCGCACATCCCGGCCGCCGCAGTCGTATATGACTGCATGGATCACCTGGCCGGCTTCCGCGGTGCGCCCCATGGCGTGCTGGACCAGGAGGCGCGGCTGATCGCCCGCGCGGACCTGCTGTTCACGGGCGGCGCGCGACTCCACGAGTTGAAGCGGCAGGATCACCAGGACGCGCATTGCTTCCCCAGCAGCGTCGATGCCGATCACTTCCGGACGGCTCGACGCCAGCAGGCGGACCCCGCTGACCAGGCATCCCTGCCACGGCCACGCATCGGGTACGCGGGTGTCATCGATGAGCGCATCGACATGTCCCTGATCGACGCACTCGCGGTCGCAGAGCCGGACTGGAGCGTGGTGCTGCTGGGACCCGTGGTCAAGATCGACCCCGCCGATATCCCCGCGCGGCATTCCGTCCGCACGCTGGGCATGAAGGACTACCGGGACCTTCCCGCCTACCTGGCGGGCTGGGACCTGGCCATCATGCCCTTCGCGCACAACGAGGCGACGGCGTATATCAGTCCCACCAAGACGCCCGAGTACCTCGCCGCCGGTGTACCCGTGGCGTCCACCTCCATCCGGGATGTCGTCCAGCCATACGGGCTGGAGGGCCTCGTCGAGATCGGCGACGGGCCTGAAGGGTTCGTGGCTGCCTGCCGGCGTGCGATCCAGACCGACCGCTCCCGGCTTGGCGAGCGCGTCGACCGGTTCCTCGCGACCCGGTCGTGGGACCTCACGTGGGCCGCCATCGACGGCCTTCTGGCGGGCGTCGTCCACCGCCGCCGCCCGATCGCCGCGACCCGGATCGGCCACGCGGGCCCGCCGTCGCTGGTCCCCGGGAGCGTGGCACACCGGAGCTCCGTCACGGCCCCGATCGGCGCCGCCGGTCGCTCGGTGGAGGACTGACATGGGACACGACATGGTGGTGGTGGGGGCGGGGTTCGCCGGCAGCGTGATCGCTGAGCGCGCGGCCTCGACGGGCAAGCGCGTGCTCGTGCTCGACCGGCGACCGCACATCGGCGGCAACGCCTTCGATGAGATCGATGCCGCGGGCATCCTGGTGCATCGCTACGGCCCGCACATCTTCCACACCAACTCCGCGGAGGTGTTCGAGTACCTGTCGCGCTTCACCGAGTGGCGGCCGTACGAGCACCGGGTCCTCGCGCGCGTGCGCGACCTCCTGCTCCCGATACCCATCAATCGGACCACGATCAACACCCTGTTCGGTCTGGCACTGCACACGGAGGCGGAGACCGAAGCGTTCTACGCCGGGCGCGCGGAACCGGTCGCGGGGCGTCGGACCTCCGAGGATGTGGTCGTCGGTGCCGTGGGCCGGGAGCTGTACGAGCTGTTCTTCCAGGGCTATACCCGGAAGCAATGGGGCCTCGACCCGTCCCAGCTGGACGCCTCGGTGACGGCGCGCGTGCCGACGCGCACCAACGATGATGACCGCTACTTCACGGATCGCTACCAGGCGATGCCCCGGGACGGGTACACCGCGCTGTTCACGCGCATGCTCGACCACCCGCTGATCGAGGTCCGCACGGACATCGACTTCCACGACATCCGGGGGCAGCTGGACTATCGGACGCTGGTGTACACCGGTCCCATCGATGCCTACTTCGGGCACCGGTTCGGGCGGTTGCCGTATCGGTCCCTGCGCTTCGAGTTCGAGACGCTGGAGACGCCCCGGGCCCAGCCCGTGGCCACCATCAACGAGCCCGACGAACGCGCCGTCGCCTACACGCGCACGACCGAGTTCAAGCACCTCACCGGTCAGCAGCATCCCCGGACGACGCTGGTGCGGGAGTACCCGACGGACGTCGGTGATCCGTACTGCCCCATCCCGCGCCCGGAGAACGCGGCCCTGTACCAGCGATACCTGCAGCTGGCGGAGTCCACGCCGGGCGTGGTCTTCGTGGGTCGGCTGGGCACGTACAAGTACTACAACATGGACCAGGTCACGGCCCAGGCCCTGGCCACCTTCCGTCGCCTGGAGGAGCGACCGGGCAAGGTGGCAGCATGAGGAATGCCGACCCGCCGTGTGGGCCCCGTGGAGCCGGCTCACCAGCGCGTGGCGTCGCGGTATCGGAACCAGCGGGCGAAGACCGGCCACGACCGCCGCCTGACGGACGCCCGATGGGCCCTGCGCCGGATGATCGGGATGAGATGCCGTTGCGAGGGGCGCGACGGGAGCGGCAAGCCACACGATCCGTGGCCTCCCACACGATATGGGTCGAACCTTGGATCATGAGGTGGATGTCATGTGCCTGAACTGTGGTTGCGGCGTGCCGGACGATCGACACGGCAGCAGCGCCAACATCGTGACCGCCGATCTGCAGCGCGCTGCCGAAGCGAACGGCCAGACGCTCGAGGAGACGGCGCGCAACGTCGCCGCGGCGGCGACGGAGTTGTCTCCCGACCGCGGCGACAGCCCGTCCGCTGGCTGAATCTCCCCGCCGCGCCACGGGCGGGCTGCACGGTCGGCAGCCATGAGGGCCCGTCCGTGGATGCGACGAGTCCGAGATGGTCCTGCGGCGTCTGATGGACATCCCGGCAGGATTGACGGCGACACTTGCCTGACCTGACTCAACACCGCGCACACCGATCGTGCGCTCCCCGAACCCCGATGAGGCTGACCTTGGCCACGAACCGCAAGCTCGACGCGCTCGAGCCACACCGCGTCCGACCCTCGGACGGGCCGATGGCGACCGACCAGGGCATCGGCATCACGCATACGGATGATTCGCTCAAGGTCGGCGTGCGTGGGCCGAGCCTGCTGGAGGACTTCCACCTCCGGGAGAAGATCACGCGCTTCGACCACGAACGGATCCCGGAGCGCGTGGTCCATGCCCGCGGCGCGGCGGCGCACGGGACCTTCCGGGTCTATCGTCCGCTGGGGGAGTGGACGAAGGCTGCGTTCCTGAACGACCCGGAGCGCGTCACGCCCGTGTTCGTGCGGTTCTCCACCGTGGTCGGCTCCCGTGGCTCGGCGGACACCGTGCGCGATACCCGCGGGTTCGCGGTCAAGTTCTATACCGACGAAGGCAACCACGACCTCGTGGGCAACAACATCCCGGTGTTCTTCATCCAGGACGGCATCAAGTTCCCGGACGTGGTGCACGCGCTGAAGCCGGAGCCCCACAACGAGATCCCCCAGGCGCAGTCGGCCCACGACACGTTCTGGGACTTCATGTCGCTCCAACCGGAGACCACCCACCACACGCTGTGGAACATGTCCGACCGCGGGATCCCGCGCAGCTACCGGATGATGGAGGGGTTCGGAGTGAACACCTTCCGGCTCGTGGCGGCGGACGGAACCACCCGACTGGTCAAGTTCCACTGGAAGCCAAAGCTCGGTGTCCACGGCCTGGCCTGGGACGAGGCCCAGGAGATCGCCGGCCGCGATCCCGACTACCACCGGCGTGACCTGTGGGAGGCCATCGAGCAGGGCGCGTTCCCGCAGTGGGAGCTGGGCCTCCAGATCGTGGAGGAGGCGGACGTCCTGGCGTACGGCTTCGACCTGCTGGACGCCACCAAGCTGCTACCGGAGGAGCTGGTGCCGGTCCAGCGGGTGGGCCTGCTGACCCTGGATCGGAACCCGGACGACTTCTTCGCGGAGACGGAGCAGGTCGCGTTCCACGTGGCGAACGTGGTGCCCGGCATCGACTTCTCCGAGGACCCGCTGTTGGCGGCGCGCCTGCTCTCCTATCTCGACACCCAGCTCACCCGGCTGGGCGGCCCGAACTTCGCCCAGATCCCCATCAATCGACCCCTGGCTCCTGTGGTCAACCACCAGCGGGACGGCTTCCATCAGCACACGATCCCGGCCCGGACGGCCAACTATCACCCCAACACCATCGGCGGCGGCTGCCCGGTGTTGACACCCGAGTCCGACGGCTTCGTGCATGCCCCGATCCCCGTCGAGGGCGTCAAGACCCGCCTGCGAAGTGACACGTTCCTCGATCACTTCTCGCAGCCTCGCCTGTTCTTCGCCAGCCTCACCGACCCGGAGAAGGACCATCTCACGGAGGCGCTGCGGTTCGAGGTCAGCAAGGTGGCGCGCAAGGACATCCGCGAGCGCGTCGTCAACGACATCCTGGCCAATGTGGACCCCATCCTTGCGCAGGACGTCGCGCGAGCGGTCGGCGTGGACCTGCGTGAGCGGCCCGCGCCACGGCTGCCGGGAACGGGTGCGCTTCCGTCATCGCCCGCGCTGAGCATGGTCGCGGCGTCCGCGTTCGACTCGGTGGCGGGGCGGCGCGTAGCCATCCTGGTCGCAGATGGATGCCGCACGGCAGACGTCCGGACGATGCAGGAGGCGCTGCTCGCGGCGGGTGCCGTGGCAGACCTGGTGGCAGAGACGCTCGGGCCGGTCGTCGGGGACGACGGGTCGACCCTGCTCCCGCGCTTCACGCTCCTGACGACGAGCTCCGTGCTGTTCGACGCGCTGGTCGTTCCCGGTGGTGAGGCGAGCGTGGCGCGGTTGGCTTCCATCAGCGTCGCCGAGCGCTTCCTGCGTGACGCCTGGCGCCACTGCAAGCCGATGGCATTCCTGGGGGAGGCCGCGAGTCTGTGGGCCGCCCTGGCGCTCCGCCAGCCGTCCATCGATCGTCCTGGCATCGACGTGGAGGATCCCCAGCTGGGTGTGCTGGTGGCGGAGCGCTCATCGGACGCCCACGCCGCCACGTTCCTGTCCATGGTGGCGCGGCATCGCTACTGGCGACGTCAGGCGGCGGCGCCCCTGGCGTCACCACCGGGAGGCTGACGACCAGCGCGTGATGCACCACCGCTGCGGGCACGGCCGGCGATCGAGCCGGTCGCGCGTGGTGTCGCCCGGCGTAGAATGCGGCGCGCGGCCGACGGCCGGCCGAAGCTCGAGGACACGCGACGGATGCCGGATGACGCCCAGCCCCTGGACCCGCACCTGCGCCTGATCTCCGACACGTTCCTGGAGCAGCTGGAGCGATTGCTCGCCCTCGAGGAGCGGAAGCGGGAGACGCCGTTCGACGATCCAGCATTCCCGTCCCTCGCACGCGACGTCGAGGACGCCGCGCGGGCGCTGCTGGGGCGCGCCGCGCACCAGGCGGAGCGAGCCCACGACGTCCACGATCAGGCCGTGGGCGATGGCGCGAGCTCCACCATCGAGGACATCCCGGCGGACCTGACGCCCGCACGGATCCTGGCGATGTGGCGTGATGCCGATCGCGAGCTCGCCGTCGCCGAACCGGGCTCGTCCCGGCAGCGCGAGCTGCGTGATCGCGTGGACGCGCTCCGGTCCGCGTACCAACGGGCCTATCGCCGCGTCGATCCCTGATCGGGTTCAAGCGGGCGAGCTGCCTGCCGACGGCTGGTCATCCGTCCACCAGCCGACCGCGTCGATGGTGCGCTGGGACGTCACGACCCTCGAACGACCGATGGCCGCCATGCCTGCTCCGATGCCGCCGCACGCGACCGTGTCCGCTGGACGTTCGTGGGACGGTCGCGCGTCACGAGACGCACACCAGCCGCAGCAACGTCGGCGCGGACCGTGCTGGGGTCCCCGCGTGGGTCGCCGGCATCAAGGTCCACCTGGCGCGGCTCACCGAGCTCGACGCGGAGCTGGGCCGTCAGACGGTGTCCGCCGACCACGTCTCGACGCTGGCGTCCAACATCGGCCAGGTGCAGGCGATGGTCGTGGCCATCGAGGCCACACAGGTGCCCGTCATCTCCGCGGCCACGCAGCGACAGCTCCGCACGGACCGCGGTCGGGCAGCTCGAGGGTCGGTGCCCGCCGCCCGCCGTGTGATCCCTCGGGTCGGTGGCTCCCCCTTTCGCTTTGCGTGGGGACGCGCGGAACGGGGCGCGTCGGGTGCGGCTCGAGCTCGTGCCACGCGGTCCCGTCGGCACGTCACGAAGTTGACATGTGGCTGCAAGGAGCGCTGGCTTCCTCTCCGACGGGGTACGAGATAGGATTCTGCCTCCGGGACGCATCTCGGGGCGCCTTGATGGCGCCCCGCGCCGTCAGGGCGGAGGGGATTGTTGGAACTGGTCGTCACCCTGGCGCTGCAAGCGGCGTTCTTCGTCGTCTTCGGGGTGGTCCTGCGTCGGTATCTGCGTCTGCGCACGGCCCTCGATCGAGACGTGACGGCCGTCTTCGGCTCGGTCGCGGGCCTGTTCGCCCTCTCGCTCGTGGCGTCGGTGGCACCCAGCGGGATCGTCTCCATGGTGGCCGCCGTCCTGCTGCTGGCCCAACCCTGGCTGACCGTCCGCCTGCTGGGCCACTTCCGTCCGTTCCCGCGATGGATGGAGATCGCGGTGCTGGTCGCCTTCCTGCTGGCCGCCGCGCTCATCATCCGCGGCATCACGGGCGATCGCGTGGCCCTGGTCTACGTCGTCGGCTATTTCGTGCTCACCGAGGTGTTTGCGGGCATCGAGTTTCTGCGCGCCAGTCGAACGCGGATCGGGACGGCCCGAGGTCGGCTCGTGCTGGCGGCGGCAGCGACCGTGATCTTCGGGCTTGCCGTTCTCGTCGCCGGGGTCGGGGCGGCGACCGAGGAATCGGGTGAGGCGACGGGCTCCGTCGTGGCGTCACTGGCACGGGCGGTGGCGCTCGTTGCGGGCCTGGGATACCTCACGGCCTTCGCGCCGCCTGCGTGGCTGCGGGCTGCCCAGCAGCGCGCGATCGCCTTCGAGCTGGACCAGCAGCTGATGTCCGTGCCCGTGGGATCGGGCGCCATCGCCCTGTGGGCCAAGCTGGCGCGCGCCGCGCAGGACGTCACCGGGGCGCGCGCCGCCGCCGTCGTCGGTCTGGACGGCAGGATCGCCGTCGCAGAAGGTGTCTGGGAGACCAGGCCGGCGATCGGGGAAGGGGTCGCGCTCGGCGCGGCCGGGGAGCTCCTGTCACCACGCGCGATGGAAGCACCGTCTCCGGACCTGGCACGCCTCGCCGTCGCGGCCGGCGCCGCCACGACGGTCGCGGTTCCCTTGCGCACGGAGGATGGGCCGAGGGCAGCGCTGCTGGTCTTCGTACCCGGCTCCCCTCTCTTCGTGGATGACGACATCGCCCTCCTGGGGATCCTCGCCTCGCGCACTGCCCAGGCGGTGGATCGTGAGGAGGCACTGGCCGAACGGTCGGCGCTCGTGAGCACGCTCCGGCACACCAATGAGGAGCTCGCCCGGGCCAGCGCCGCGAAGAGCGACTTCCTTGCGGCCATGAGCCACGAACTGAGGACGCCGCTCAACTCCATCATCGGATTCTCGGAGCTCTTGATGGCGCCCGTGGGGCCGCCTGGGGCGCGGCGTGCGCTGGACGTCGTGGATCATGCCGGTCACATCCACGGCGCCGGGATCCAGCTGCTGGACCTCATCAATGAGGTGCTGGACCTGGCACGCGTGGAGGCAGGGCGTCTGCAACTGGTTCCTGAGCGTTTCGACCTGTCCGCGCTGGCGTCGCGGACGGCCGAATCGATGCTGCCGTTGGCGAGTCGGCGGGGGATCTCCGTGGACGTTCCGCAGGGGCCGCCGGTCGAGGTCGACGCCGATCCGGGGCGCATCCGCCAGGTCATCTACAACGTGCTCTCCAACGCCATCAAGTTCTCGCCTGATGGCGGCCATGTGACCGTCGTGGTCTCGGAGTCGGACGGGACGGCGCGCGTGGCGGTCACCGACCAGGGGCCTGGCATCCGGCCCGAAGAGCGTGCGCTGGTCTTCGAGGCGTTCGGCCAGGGCGCTGCCGGGCGCGGTGCGAATGAGGGCACGGGCCTCGGCCTTGCGCTGTCCCGGCAGCTTGCCGAGGCGCACGGGGGCTCGATCGAGGTGCTCTCGGAGCCGGGCCATGGCAGCCGATTCACGCTTGTGCTGCCTCGCGACCGTGTCTCCGACGAACCTCCCGACCGCGACGCTTCAGGTCGGCGGCTGGTATTGGTGATCGAGGACGACCCGGGTTCGGTGGCATTGTTGCGGTCCTGGCTGGAGCCTGACGGCTACGCGGTCGTGGTGGCAGCCTCGGGCACGGAGGGCCTCGAGAGGGCCCGCCACCTTGCGCCCGACGCCATCCTGCTGGACATCCTCCTTCCCGACATCGACGGATGGGACGTTCTCCAGCAGCTGCGCCAGGATCGACGCACTCGGGCGATCCCGATCCTGATCGCGTCCATGGTGGAGGACCAGAGCCTCGGCCTCGCGCTCGGCGCGGCCGACTGCTTCGTGAAGCCGCTCGATCGCGATGCGCTCCTGGAGCGGGTTCGGTGGTTCACGCGGACGCGTCCGGATGACCGACCGTTCGTGGTCGTGGCCATCGATGAGGATGCGACGTCCCAGGCCATCTACCGCGACGCGGTGGACGGCGTCGGTCACCTGATCGAGGCGACCACCGCGAGCGAAGCCCGGCGCCTGGTGAATGAGGTTCGGCCGGACATCATCCTGCTCGATCTTGGGCTGGCGGACGAACCCGCGTTCTCATTGCTTGCGGAGCTGGCCGCCGATCCGGTGACGCGCGCCATCCCGGTGCTGGCATTGACCCGAAGTCCGATGAGCGATGAGGACAAGCGGCGCCTGACGGAGCAGGTCGTCGCCGTGCTGGCGAAGCAGGACGCAGGAGCCGGCCTGGCGGCCTGGTTGCGCGGATCCACCGCTCCCCGCATCGCAACGGTCGTGGGGTGATGGGTCCGATCCTGCTGGTCGAGGACGAAGAACGCAACGCAGCGCTCATCCGTGCCACGTTGGAGCCAGCCGGGCATCGTCTCGTCCATGCCCGCACGCTCCAGGAAGGTACGGAAGCGCTGGTCACCGAGTGGCCGTCGCTGGTGCTGCTGGACCTCCGATTACCGGACGGATCCGGTGCCCAGTTGGCGCGAGACATCCGGGCATCGGCAGGTGGCCGGAGCACTCCCATCCTCGCGGTGTCCGCAAGCGTCCTCGAAGCCAATCGTCGTGAGGCGATGGAGGCGGGGTGTGACGAGTTCATCGCGAAGCCCATCAGCCCCCGGGACCTTCTGGCACGGATCCAGGCCAGGCTTGCCGATGCGTCACGGCACTGAGGACCGTTCAACGCCGGTGTCCGCGGCGGTGAGCGGTGACGAGGATCTTGCGACCGTGCTTGGATCGCTGAGCCACGTGGACAGCGCGCACGCCGTGCTCCGGACCGCGGCCCACGCACTCGCGGTCGCCACCGGGGCCGAGCAGGTGGTGGTCGTTCCTCGGGGCGACCTCGCGCGGGGGATGTCGGGCATCCTGCGCCTCCCCCGTGACTCCTCCCTGACCGGGGTTCCGCTGCGGGAGTGGGTCCGGCGGTCGGAGGTCCTCACGCCCGACCCGGCAGCCCCCGCCCTGCTGACTGGGGACGCGTTGGCCGCCAGTCCTGGCTGGGCTCGCTACCACGCGCAGCCTGGTCCCCATCTGCCCACGTCCGGTTGGCTCGCGGTCCCGATCGCCAGTACCGATGGAGACAGCTCCGCCACATTGACGGCCTGTGGTGACCTGGGCCCTGGCGACCTCCAGGTGGCCCTCGCCATCGCTGCGGCGTCCGCGCAGGCGCTCGGTCGGCTGTACCTGCGCCGGATGCTGGACGACGCGCTGACCCAACGGCAGGCGTTCTTCGGGGTGCTCTCCCACGAGCTTCGGACGCCGATCACGACGATCTACGGCGGGTCCCGCGTCCTCCAGCAGTCCGGTCCGCGCTTGTCCCACGATGCTCGGGCCCAGCTCCTCGAAGACATCGCCGTGGATGCCGAGCGCCTGTTCCGGCTGGTGGAGGATCTGCTGGTGCTCTCGCGGGCAGAAGGCGGGGCGCTCGAGGTGACTCTGGAGCCGGTGCACCTGGGTCGGGTGATCGATCGGGTCACCACCTCCGAACAGGCCCGATGGCCCAGGACCCAGATGGTCAGTGCGGTCGACCGCGCGATCCCTCCGGTCGAGGCGGAAGAGACGTTCGTGGAGCAGGTGCTGAGGAACCTGCTCAGCAACGCCGCAAAGTACGCGGGGGCTGCGGGCCCCATCGTGATCTCCGCTGAGCGGGACGACAGGTGGGTCACCGTACACGTCACGGACCAGGGTACGGGCCTGTCGGATGCGGACCTCGATCGGGTCTTCCAGTTGTTCTTCCGCGCCCCGTCCACCGCCTCGAGCGCGCCTGGCGCCGGCATCGGCCTCTATGCCTGCCGCGAGCTGGTCCGCGCCATGCGCGGCGACCTCCATGCTGGGCGCTCGCCGGACGGCGGGACACAGTTCACGATCCGGCTCCGTGCCATCGACGACGACGGTTGAACGCGTCCGCAGGCCCGGGAGGTCCAGCTCACGACTCGTTGGTCCTGCACGGGTTGCCGGTCGCATAGGAGAAGAACCTGCGGTTCAGGGCAGGGTCCAGCCAGCAGCCGGGCCAGACGTCCAACGCGCCCGGGCCGAGTCGGATCGCGAGCGGAATGTCATGCAACCGCAACGTCCTCCTGGGCGGGAACCGTGCTGCGTGATGGGAGCGGCGCCACACTGCTACCCATGTCCGCCCACGAACGCGCCGATGCTCACGCCGCCCACGCCACCACCGGCGAGGACGCGCCGACCGATCACGTCGGCGCCGCGATGGACGCCGTCCGCGAGCATGTCCCCGCTGCGCTCGAAGCGGGTGGCAGGGTCATCGACCAGATCGGCCACCAGGCTCCGCAGGCCGTCGAATCCACGATCCAGATGGTCGATCAGAGTCCCACGACGCTCGTCGCGCTCGTGGCCGGCGCCTGCCTCGGGCTGGCCGCCGGGCTGTCCGTGTCGCGCGCACCGCGTCTGCTCGCCCTGGTCCTGGCGGGCATCGCCCTTGTCCTGGGCGGCACGGTGCTCGGACGACGACACGACGATGTGTTCGAGACGGACGACCGGTGAGGCGCGCACGCAGCTGACGGCGTTGACGGGGTCGTCCCGCGACGACCCCGTGCTGGCGTCCCTTCGGTGTTCAGTCCCCGGCCTCCTCGACCAGGTCGCGGATCCGGGCGAGCGTGTTGGCGATGCCCTCATGGATGCCGTTCGCCTCGCCCTCGCGCCGGGTGCTGAGATGGACCTCCACCTCTGAGGCATCGCCGCGGGCGCTGATGGCCAGCCACCCGTGGTAGTCGTTGGGTCCCTCCGACCCCCACTCGATCCTGCGCGCCATCTCGTCGATCCGGAACTCCGCCGGACCGGTCACGGACCGACCCTCCACGTCGGCGGTGACGATGACGTGGTCTGCCTCATCGCCTGGTCGCGCATCCGTCATGGAGTCGAAGTAGTCCGGCAGGTTGTCGATCCGGGACAGGTACCTGAACAGTGCGTCCGGAGCGACGCCGACCTGCGTCGAACCGTGGACCTCAGCCATGGAAGATGCCTCCTGGTGCGTCTCGTGGCGTGGACACGTCCCGATGGCCGATGCTGACCTGCGACTGGCCGCGTGTGCACCATGGGTCAGCGCCCGCCGCATCACGAGCGCATTGCTTTTCGCTGTGGGTCACGCCGTCGCCACGTCCAAGGCGGGTGCGCCCAGCGTGGCATCATGGCGTGGCCGAAGCGGGTGGTGGGTCGAATGGAGAGGGTCGTTCATGCTGGGCGAGACGAGCGGCGGTGAAGGGACGCGCCTGGCCCGTCTGGCGGGTCGGTCACACCGCGTCTCGATCCTGGTCATGGTGGGTCTGCTCGCGGTCCTCCTGGGGGCTGGTGCGCTCCTGGCCGTGCAGCGTCAGGATCGCGAGCGGGCCGCCGTCCTCCAGGCGATGGGGAACGAGGCACACGACGTGGCCGCACGTGTGGACCAGTTCTTCCAGGAGCGCTTCGAGACGCTCGAGACGATCGCGCTGGTGCCCACCGTCCGAACCGACCCGCCGGAGGCGATCAAGGCGTTCTTCGAGCAGCTCGTCGCCAACGGTTCCAGCTTCACCGGCGGACTCAGCCTGATCGGCACGGACGGTGTCATGCGCCTGCTCAGCGGGTTTCCTCTCGATGAGCCACCCATCGATCTCAGCGATCGGGACTACGTGCAGGAGGTGATGTCGACCGGCCAGCGCGCATCGGGAGACGCCATCGTGGGGCGTCGATCCGGGGATTCACTGCTGACCTTCGCCGTCCCCGTGCGCGATCCCGATGGCGTGTTGCAGGCGATTCTTGCGGGAACCCTCCGGTTGGACCTGCCGGACGGCGGCGTGGCACGCATCGGCGCTTCGCAGCGGGATGTCATCATCGTGGATGCGAGTGGCCAGGTGGTGGTCGATCGGGGCGTGATCACGCGACCAGAGCGCGCTGCTGAGTCGTTCCTGGCGAGCCTGGAACGCGCCGGTGACACCGCCGCGACGATGCCCGGACCCGACGGCACCGGCTCCTACCTGGCTGGCGTGGCGCCCATCGGAAACACGGAGTGGCGCGCGGTCGTCCTGAGGGACCCTGCGGTCGCGTGGGCGGACGCAGGACGCGCGCTCTCCCTGGAGTTGGTATCGCTGGCGCTCCTGGATCTTGCCGCCGCTGTAATCGTGGTCGCCGCCGCGCTCTGGTCCGGGCGCGCGGCCGCCATCGAGCGTGCCGAGCTGAACGCGCTGGCGATCCGGGAGGCGTTCCTCCGTCGGTTCATGGCATCGTTGCCGGTGGTGGCTGGCACCCTGGATCCGCGGCTGGAGGTCACCTTCGCGAATGACTCCCTGGAGGCGACGGGTGTGGCCGCGATCGCGTCCCTCGTCCACCCCGATGACCGCCACCTTCTGCCCCCGATCGGGGCCGCCTCCGACTCGCGGACGGTGGACGTGCGACTGGCCGACCCCTCGTCCCGTGACGGAACCCGGTGGCACCGCGCACGCTTCACCGCCGACGATCGTGGGTCCAGCTGGTTCTTCGCTGCGGTCGACATCGACGATGCCAAGCGCGCGGAGTTCGATCTGCAACGTGACGTTCAGCAGCGGGACGAATTCCTCGGGCTGGTCTCGCACGAACTTCGAACGCCGCTCACCGTGATCCTCGGGACCGTCGCCACGCTCCAGTCGCAACAGCGTGAGTCCCTGACAGAGGTCGTGCTCGATGGGCTGCGCGACGTGGAGACCAGCGCCAGACAGCTGCAGCGGAGATTCGAGAACATGCTCGCGCTCTCGCAGGCGTCGGGGTTGACGATCGCACCGGATCTCGAGCCGCAGGTCCCCGCACGCCTGCTGGAACGGACGATCGAGACGTTCCGCGCCCGGCATCCGGAGGTTGCCATCTCCCTTGCTGTCGAGCCGGGCATCCCGCTCGTGGTCGCGAACGCGACGTTCGTGGATCAGGTGCTCTGGAATCTGCTCACCAATGCCCGGAAGTACGGTGATGGCTCGACCATCGAGGTCTCCCTTCGGAACCTCTCCGGATGCGTCGAGGTGGCCGTTTGCGACCGAGGACCCGGCATCACGCTCGCGGAGGTCGAGCACGTGTTCGACGCCCATTACCGGGCGAGCACCGCACGATCGACCGCCACTGGGCTCGGGCTGGGTCTGAGCGTGTGTCGCCGGCTGATCGAGTTGCAGGGGGGCACTGTCGAGGCAAGCGTCCGTGACGGGGGTGGCATGCGCGTCGCCTTCACGATCCTCCACAAGGGCGAGGACATGGACGACGAACCGTCACACGGTCGATAGGGGAAGCGCCTGCGCGGGGCTGGTCCGAGCGGGGCCCGGGGCGGACGATGCGGCTCGGGACGGTCCCGCCAGTGGACATAGGCCGGCTGACCGACAGGAGGGACCAAGGTGCTTGGCGCGTCTGGACGGGTTACGGCCTCAGCATCAGGACGTGGAGCGAGAGCACCTCGCGAGCGTGAACCAGGCAGGCCACTGGCTCTATTCGTTCGGCGTGCTGGGAGCTGGTCTCATGGGGATGCTGTTGCCCATCGGGTGGCTCGGTCGCTGACTCGGCAGGTCGCTGGACTGCCCCATGTTCCTGCCACGACGAGAAGCGGGGCCGGTCTCCCGACCCCGCGTTCTCATGCCTGGCGATGCGTGCTGCTCACGCGCTGACCTCGGCAGGGGACTGGGTCGCGATCGTCACCGCGAACGCCGCCAGCGCGGCGGCAAGGGCGGTGGCACCCTCGCGCTGACCTCGCTCGAAGGCCAGGGCGGCGTCCCGCAACTCCGTATCGCCCAGCTCCCGCGCGATCTTGAGCATGGCCGCGCCCGAGTCCTGCTGCTTGCGCTTCAGGCTCAACAGCACCGCGTGTGCCTCGTACGCCTCGCTCTCGGCCTCCTCGGCGGACGACAGGGTCTCCTCCATGAGGTCGGTCATGGACTGGGCGACCTCCTCCTTCTCACCCGTCGCCCCATGGCCCTTGCCCAGTTGCCGGAGCTGCTTGAGAAACGCCTGGTCGTCCGTGGTGCAGTCCTTGATGGCGGCGCGAGAGTCCGCGTCGGGGTGGGACCGAGCCAGGACCTTCTCTGCCTCGACGATCGCGGTCTGGATCGCGATCGCCTCGTCGAACTCGTGCTTGATGAATGCTTCACCGACCTTGGCCTCAGCCACGGGACACCTCGTCATCGCGTACCGGAACACCCGGTTCACGGTCACGATGGGGCCGGCGGCCTAGCAGACGGAGCGGCCCGGACCGACGTGCCGTTGCGACCGCGTGACACCGCGGGGCGCGCCCATGGCGCCGGGGGCGGGGGTCGCAGTCACGATGGGACCTCCACCATCACGTCGGTCGACTTCACGACGCACACGACCTCCTTGCCGGGCACCAGCCCCAGCTCGTCGACCGCCTCGCGCGTCACGAGGCTCACCAGCCGATGCGGACCCGCCTGGACCTCGACCACGGCGGCGACCGTATCCGAGCGCACGGACGTGACGATGCCCGGAAACCGATTGCGAGCGCTCTGGGCCACGATCGGCCGATCCGCTGCGCTGCGACGCCGTTCGGCCATGAGGCGAGCCACGTCCGCGGCGGTGACCGTGCGCTGCCCGCCGCGCGTGCGCGTCGCTGACAGGCGACCGTCATCCACCCAGCGACGGACCGTCTCAGGACTCACGCCAAGGCGATCGGCAGCTTCACCGAGGCGCAGCCGGTCAAGCTCAGAAGCGTTCGAATCGATGGACATGCACGAGATGGTCGGGCATCACACGTCAGATGTCTAGGAGTGTGAACGCGACTCCGCGAGCGCGGCATCCAGCTCCAGCCGACCCGCCAGGCCGCTGGTCAGTTGCGCCGTGCAGCGACCGGTGGCCTGGGCCACGTTGGTCATGGCCCGCTCGATGGCGTCGAGGTCAGCCGACCCGATGAGCGACAGGAAGTGCTGCTCGACGTGGCGCAGGTGCGACGGCACGGCGTCGCGGAGGCGCAACAGGCCAGCCTCCGTGAGGACCGCGTAGGCACCGCGTCCGTCCGGTGCGCACAGCGACCGAACCACGAGGCCCTGGTTCTCGAGGCGATCGACGAGGCGCGTGACGCCGCTGCGGCTGATCACCAGACGCTCCGCGAGTTCGCTCATCCGCAGCCGGCGATCCTCGGGGATGGCCAGCTGGACGAGGGCGTCGTACTCGCCCAGGGAGATGCGCTGCTCGGCCACCAGGTCGGTCTCCAGCTCGCGGAGCACGGCGGCCTGGGCGAACAGGAACGCCCGCCACGCCCGAAGGCGGGGGTCATCCAGGGCGACCTCCGCCGGGCACACGCCGTTGGCGTCAGCGCCGGGAGCGGCCATCGGTTCGACAGTCATGCTGACATCCTACACCGGACGGACGATGCTTGACAACGCAACTTGATGGTTGACACTGCAATCGGATTAGCCTATGATTGGTTGCACAAGCAACCAATCGGGTGCGGCGTCACGGAGGCGACCCACCCCCTGAGAGGGAACACAGCGATGAGCACCTGGACATTCGACCATTCCCATAGCAGCGTCCGCTTCGCGGCCAAGCACATGATGATCAGCACCGTCCGCGGTGTCTTCGAGGAGTTCGACGGCAGGGTCGAGTACGACGAGGCCGATCCGGCCGCGTCCACCATCGCAGTCTCCATCAAGGCCGCCAGCCTGGACACCAATTGGCAGCAGCGCGACGACCACCTCCGCTCTCCGGACTTCTTCGAGGTCACGGCGTTCCCCGAGATCACGTTCCGGAGCACGTCCATCGAGCCAACGGCCGCTGACAAGGCGAAGGTGCACGGCGAGCTGACCATCAAGGGCGTCACTCAGCCGGTCACCCTGGACGCGGAGATCGTGGGGGCAGCCAACGGCTTCGGCGGCGAGCGCCAGATCGCGTTCGAGGCGAGCACGAAGATCGACCGCGAGCAGTGGGGCCTGACCTGGAACATGGGCCTTGAGACCGGCGGCGTGCTGGTGGGCAAGCAGATCACCATCACCCTGGACATCCGCGCCGTGGAGCAGGCCGCCGTGGACGCGGAGGCCGCCACCGCGAACGCTTGATTCCTTCCCGGCGCGTCCGGCCACCATCCACAGCGAGCGGCCGCCCCCGGCCGCCCCAGTCGGAGGTTCCCGATCGATGCGACGCAGGCACGTGATGACGCTGGCCGGTCTACCCATCCTGGTGGTGACCCTGATGGCCGGACCGGTGAGCGCCGGGTCCGGCCCCATCTTCGTCGATGATGATGGGACCGCCGGCGCGGCCGGATGCACCAGGGCCAGCGCGGTGCCCGCCACCATCCAGGCTGGCGTGGATGCGGCCGGGCCGGGCGACACGGTCATCGTGTGTCCCGGGTCCTACCGGGAACAGGTGACCATCACCGGGGACCGCACGGGCATGTCGCTGCGCGCCGCGTCGCGCTGGGGCGCCAGGATCGTGGCGCCGAGCACGAATGGTGATGGTGAGCTTGCGTCCGTCATCCTCGTGGAAGGCGTCCGGCGGGTGACCGTCCAGTGGCTGGTGGTGGTGGCGCCCACGGGCGGTGCCTGTGCCTCCTGGGAGAACCTCATCGCTGGCCGCGACGCGCCGCGGATCGCGGTGCGTGGCAATCATCTGCGGCCGGCGGGCAGCCAGACACTGGGCGCGTGCGGCTTCCGGGATGGCGTGGACCTGGAGGCGAGCAAGGGAGCGCTGATCTCCAGCAACCTGATCCGTGACTTCCAGAGCGACGGCATCGTGGTGAATGATGGCAGCGCCACCATCCGTGGCAACGCGGTGCGTCACCTGCACGCGGGGTATGACGGGCTCGACGAGACGGGCGATCGGGGCATCGAGGCGGACGGCAGGGGAACCCTGGTCGTGGCCAACGTGGTGCGCGGCGCCACGTACCTGCAGGCCGGCATCGAGGCGGGTGCGGATGGCGTGATCGTCCGGGGCAACCGGGTGAGCGGCGTGATCGAGGGGATCAACGTCGACTGGACGGACGTCCGGGTGATCGGCAACCAGGTGTTGGACGGTGGCGTCGGCATCAGCGTGGAGTCCGGGGGCAACGTGATCCGGGACAACATCGCCACGGGCAACGACCTCGACTGCGAGGACCTGACCTCGGGAAGCGGCACGGCCGGCACGGACAACCAGTGGATCGGCAACGCGGGCGTCACGGACAGCCCCGGCGGGATCTGCACGGTGTCCTGACCGCGCGCCACTCCCGCGTGTCTCGATCGCTCCGGCCTGTGCGGGGCGATCGTCATGTGTCGCACCGATCAGGGGCGGCCGTCGCTCCGCGCGGGCGGCACGCCGGCGGCCGCCGCGGGATCCATCACCCATGTGGCGTTCGGTCGCACGGCCAGTTGGGCGGGCCACTGCTCGGGGTCCCGCTCCGACCCAAGGATCCGCCCCAGGATCTCCGCCTTGCCCGCGCCCGCGACGATGGGCATCACGTGTCCCGCGAGGCGCAGGATCGCGGGCGAGAAGGTGACGCGCGGCAGGTGCGGCGTGATGTGCGTCGGCGCCGGGATGCCCAGGACCAGCGGCGCGTCCGGCGCCAGCGCGGCGGAGCCCGGAAAGACGGACAGCAGGTGGCCGTCGCCGCCGATACCCAGCAGCACGACGTCGAAGATGGGCACCCCGGACGAGCTCGGGACCGTGGACAGGACCTCCGTGGCGTACGTTGCCGCGGCTCCGTCCGGGCCGGTCCCCGCGTACATCGCAGCCTCAACGGGGACGAGATGCAGGTTCGCGGTCGGGAGCAGGCCTGCGCCGTCCGCCGCCAGCTCGCGCGACGCGAGGCCACCGTTCGAGTCCGGGTGGACGAGGGGCACGAACCGGTCGTCGCCGACCCACGCGTGCACCCGACCCCAGTCGAGTGCGAACGCCCGGGACGGCTCACGGAGCGCCGCATACAGCCCTTTCGCGGAGGACCCCCCGGTGAGCGCCACGTGGGCCACGCCGCGCTCACCGATGGCGCCCGCCAGCCACGCGACGAGCAGGTCCGCGGCCAGGCGTCCGGTCGCCTCCGGCCCGTCCGCGACAAGGATCGTCGGCCGCGCCGTGATGCCCGTGGCCACCATCAGGAACTCCTGCCGCTCGTCCCCTTCGGGCGCGCGCCCCCGCCACCCCGCGCACCCGTTCCGGTGCGCACCCGCAGCGGTCGGCCCAGCTCGGATTCCGCATCCGCACGCATCAGTCGCACCGCCTTGTCCAGGGCCCGCTCGAACACCCGGTCGAAGCCCGACCGGTCCAGCGCTTCCGCCAGGAATGGCATCTCGTCGAACGCCTCCAGGCGTGCCGCCCGCCGAGCCACCTGGGCGCCGTTCCAATCGGCGGTGCCCAGCAGGTGATCGGACTGGCGTGTGACCCGGACCCGCAGCGCGGACCGCGCCCGGCCGGCGTCGAGCTCGACGCGCACCAGCGAGCCGGAGGCGCGGACGGGTCCGTCGATGGTCGCCGTCACGGGCCGGAACTCGACCGGGATCTCGCGCTTGCCGGAGCGCACCAGCCCGAGCCACGAGCCGTCATCGCGCGCGGACATGGGTGTCACGATCTGCCACTCCAGCATGGCCGCCATCCAGCCCATGAACAGCGCCGCGCGGGTGAGCTTCATCTGCGAACCCGGCCGCGCGATGTCCATGCGCACGCCCGCGATGGAGCGCAACTCGGGCTGCAGGAGGGGGTGGTCGAACAGGCCCGCGAGCAGCTCCCGCCACAGCAGCAGGCGCATCCAGGCGGTGTCGTGGACCACGATGCCCGTGCGCAGGCTACGGGCCATGCCCGTCATCCGCTCGATGCCGTCGCCCCGGAACGCGCCGGAATCCACGAACAGGCGCTCCGCGGTGCCCATCAGCTCGCGCAGCACGTTGCTCTCGAACGGGACGTCGTCGGGCCACCAGAGCACGACCGGCAGGTCGTGGATGAGGAGGGGCGCCACCGTGGACGCGAGGTGCTGCGCCAGCTCGCCACCCACCTTGATGAGGATCTCCTCCGTGCACACCTCGGACGTCATGCGCTCGGGGATCTGGCATGCCGCGTGGATCTGGGCGTCGAAGCTGCTGGGCCCATCCGGGTCGCCGGGCGCCAGGATGACCGCGCGCGACGGGTGCTGCGAGGCGAGCGCGGCCACCGCCGCGAGTGCCCGCTCCTGGGCCTCGGGCGTGGGCGCCACGACGACGAGGGTCAGCACGGACGTGCGGGTCCGTACCCGCAGCTCAGCGCCATCGGATGGCTCGCCCGCGAGTCGGGGGTCATCGCGCATCGCGCGCGCCATCTCCTCGGTCAGGCTCTCTCGCGCCAGTGAGCCCCAGATGCGCGACAGCTGGGCCACCGTCTCACTCAGGCTGTCCGCCCGCACGTGCCAGCGGGAACCATCGGCGGCGCCGAGCACCGCGATGGGAGCGATCACAGTCGGCGCCATCGCCGTCCGTCCCGCTCCATCAGCCGGTCTGCCGCGGGCGGGCCCCAGGTGCCTGCCTCATACGGCTGGATGCCGCCGTCCACGACCGACCCTGCCGGCTTCTCCCCCTTCGTGACCTCCGTGTCCCAGGTGTTCCAGATGCCGTGGAGCGGCGTGATGATGCCCCACGCAGCCTCCACCTCGTCCGCGCGCGTGAACAGCGACGCGTCACCGAGCATCGCGTCCAGGAGCAGCGTCTCGTACGCCTCCGGCGCGTCGCGCAGGAAGGACGATCCGTAGGTGAAGTCCATGTTCACCGAGCGCACGTCCAGGCCCAGCTCCGGCACCTTCGCCGCGAAGCGCAGCAGGATGCCCTCGTCGGGTTGGATGCGCATCGCGAGCAGGTTCGGTTCGGGCTCGCTGGCCGACTCCCGGAACAGCATCAGCGGCGGCCGCTTGAACTGGACCGCGATCTCCGTCGCGCGACGTGGCAGGCGCTTGCCGGTGCGCAGATAGAAGGGCACGTCCGCCCAGCGCCAGTTCTGGATCTCCACCTTGAGCGCCACGAACGTCTCCACCGACGATCGTGGGTCCACCTCGGGCTCGTCGAGGTAGCCGGGCACCTTCTGGTCCGCCACCCAGCCTGCGGTGTACTGGCCACGGATGACGCTCGACCGCACGTGCTGCTCGGTCCATTGCTCCTCGATGGCCCGCAGCACGCGCACCTTCTCGTCACGCAAGGCGTCCGCCTCGAACGCGATGGGCGGCTCCATGGCCACGAGGCTGAGCAGCTGGAGCATGTGGTTCTGGAGGATGTCGCGGCTGGCCCCCGCCTCCTCGTAGAACGCACCGCGGCCCTCGACGCCCAGGTCCTCGCCCACGGTGATCTGCACGTGATCCACGTAGCGCCGGTTCCAGAGCGGCTCGAAGATGCCGTTGCCGAAGCGGAACACGAGCAGGTTGCGGACCGTGTCCTTGCCCAGGTAGTGGTCGATGCGGTAGACCTGTGACTCGTCCATGACGCCCATGACCGTGTCGTTCAGCAGCCGTGCTGAGGCGAGATCGTGGCCGAAGGGCTTCTCGATGACGGTCCGGGACCAGCCTGGCTGCGTCCGGGCGAGGCCCGCCTTGCCCAGGTTCGTGATGATGTCCGGATAGGCGGAGGGGGGCGTCGCAAGGTAGAACAGGGTGTTGCCCCGGGTGCCCGCGGACGCATCCACCTGGTCCAGGCGCTCGGCGAGCGCCCGGAACGACGCCAGGTCGCTGAAGTCGCCCTGCTGGTAGTGGATGCCCGCCGCGAAGTCGTCCCAGAGCGCGGACTCCACGGGCATCCGGGAGTGCTGCTGCACGGATGTGCGCATCTCCGCACGGTAGGCCGCATCCGTGTAGGGTCGGCGGGCGAACGCGATGATGCCCGACTCCGGCGGCAGCAGCCCCGCGCGTCGCAGGTTGTAAAGCGCCGGCAGGATCTTGCGGTGGGCGAGGTCGCCGGTGGCGCCGAAGATCACGATCTGGCACGGATCGGGGATGCGCTCCAGGCGGGTGCCGGTGCGCAGGGGGTTGGCCTTCGTGGCGCTCTCCGGGTCCGGATGGATGACGTGCATGCCCTCGGAACCGCCGGAGCGGCTGGCGGTGTGCTGGGAGCGGGGGACGCGGGTGGGCATCGCGGTCAGCCGGCGCAGATCACCGCGGGCGCGGTGACCCGGCGCGTGGCCTCAGCCCTGCTTCACGGCGTGGCCGCCGAACTGCTGGCGCAGCGCGGCCAGCACCCGGCCGCCGTAGCTCTCCTCCTGGCGGCTGCGGAAGCGTGCCTGGAGCGACAGCGTGATGACGGGCGCGGGCACGTCGAGGTCCATCGCCTCCTGGACGGTCCAGCGGCCCTCGCCGGAGTCCGCGACCCAGCCCTTGATGTCCGACAGGCCCTCTCCGTGCTGCTCATAGGCGAGGCCCGCGAGCTCCAGCAGCCAGGAGCGGATGACCGTGCCGTGCTGCCAGGCCTTGGCGACCGCCTCCAGATCCAACGGGTATTCCGACGCGTGCAGGATCTCGAAGCCCTCGGCGTAGGCCTGCATCAGGCCGTACTCGATGCCGTTGTGGACCATCTTCGTGTAGTGGCCGGCACCGGCCGGACCGCAGTGGATGTAGCCACCCTCGGGCGCCAGCGCCAGGAAGATCGGCTCCAGGGGCGCCACGGCCTCGCGGTCGCCACCGACCATCGTGCCGTAGCCGTTCTCGAGACCCCAGACGCCGCCGCTGATGCCCGCGTCCACGAAGTGCAGGCCGCGCGCCGCGAGCGATGCGTGGCGACGCTTGGAGTCGTGGAAGTTGGAGTTGCCCCCGTCCACGATGGTGTCACCCGGGGACAGGAGGGCCGCGAACTCCTCGATGGTGGATTCCGTGGCGTCACCCGCGGGGACCATGATCCAGACAGTGCGCGGCGCTGCGAGGCTGGCGATGACCTCCGCGGGCGTGAACACGCCCTCGAGGCCTTCCGCGATGATCTCGCGCGTCTTCTCCGGCGAGCGGTTGAAGGCGACGACGCGGTGGCCGGCGCGGTCCAGGCGTCGCGCCATGTTGCCGCCCATGCGGCCGAGTCCCACGATGGCGAGTTCCACTTCAAGGCTCCGTTGCGGGGTGGGGCAGGCGAGGGCCGCGCTGCGCGGCGGGCGGTGTGCTCAGGACAAGGCCGCCGAGAGGGCGGCGTGCAGCTGCACGAGGCCGGTGTCTGGGCTATCGGACAGATGCACCCGGAGCGCCGGCAGACCGTGGGCCGCGAGGGAGGCGAAGTCGCCCAGCGCCTGGGCGTCGATGAGGATGCCGAAGGTCTCTTTGCGGCCCGGGATGGGTACGTCGGCCGGGCGACCGGCGACCAGCTGGAGGAAGCAGCCGAGGGCGGTGCCGCCCTTGTGCAGCTGACCGGTCGAGTGGAGGAACCGGGGACCGTAGCCCATCGTGGTCGCGTGACCCGTTCGATCGCGGATCAGCTCCTGGATGGCGCGCAGCGCGTCCTCGCGCTCCGGGGTGGTGGCGATGTAGGCGCTGATGGCGTGGTAGCCGTTGGCGGGCACACGCTCGAAGTGGGCGCGCAGGGCGGACGCGACGTCCGCCGGGGTCCCCAGGGCGGTGAGCGTCGCGTCGCCCACGAGGCGCAGCCCGTCGCCCTCGACGAGGGTCGACTCGATGGGCAGGTGGCCATCCTGCGCGAAGCTCGCCAGCACGGTCGCGGTGTTCCGCTTGGATTCAGTGACGTTGGGCTCGTCGAACGGGTCGACGCCCAGCACGGCGCCCGCGATGGCCGTGGCCACCTCCCAGCGCACGAACTCGCCCGCGACCCAGTCGTCGCCGGTGAGCAGCAGCTCGATGACCGGGTGACCCGCGGCCGCCAGCGCATCGATGGCCGCGTCGGTGTCCGCCCGCCACTCCCCCTGGTTGGCACGGCCCAGGCGCACGAAGACGCGATCGGCGCGGTACACGGCGGGCTCCGCGAGCGTCTCGCCGTCCACCGGGATGATGCCCGTGCCGTGCTTGCCGGTGGACTCCGCGATGAGCTGCTCCAGCCACGCGCCCAGGGGCGCGAGATCGGGCTCGATGACGAGAGTGAGCTTGTCCCGTCCGACCTTCGCGAGCGCGCCCATCGCGGCACCCAGGACGATGCCCGGGTTCGTCGCGTCGGGGTGCTGGCAGCGGACGACCATCTCTCGCGCGTCCGCCAGCAGCGCGTCGAGCGCCACACCCTGGAGCGCCGCGGGCACCAGGCCCACATACGTCAACGCGCTGTAGCGCCCGCCCACGTCCGGCGGGTTGAGGAAGGTCTCGCGGAAGTCATCGAAGTGCGGGATGGCGTCGCGGCTGGCGCCGGGGTCCGTGATGGCCACGAAGCCCAGGCCCGCCTTGTGGCGATGGAGCACCCCCGCCCGGTGCCACTCGGCCTCCCAGAAGTGGGATAGGAAGGCGAGCGTCTCGGTCGTCGTGCCGGACTTGGTGGCGATGATGCGCAGCGTCGTCTCGGGGCTCGTGGCGGCGTCGATGGCGGCCACGGCGGCTGGATCCGTGGAGTCCAGCACGTGGATGATGAGGCCGCTGGCAGACGCCGGGAAGACGCTCGCGAGCACCTCCGGAGCCA
>Ga0105047_10001162_pt1 | contig 46691 bp, 43 predicted proteins | sample MAT04_FD_78384 | JGI IMG/M metagenome (GOLD analysis project Ga0105047, IMG submission 78384) | Freshwater microbial communities from Lake Fryxell liftoff mats and glacier meltwater in Antarctica - MAT-04 (megahit assembly) | ecosystem: Environmental > Aquatic > Freshwater > Ice > Liftoff...
GAACCGGTCCGCTCGCGACGTGTGTTCAGAAGGAACGCGCTACGCCTCTGAAGATGCATGGGTCGTTCAGCCATTGTTCTCCTGCATCAGGTCCGTGGAGGTGGGGCAACCAACTGCCATGAGAGTGGTTGGCACCAAGCCGTCTACTGAGCACCTCCAGCCAGACTTCGTCGTTCCGGCCCCAGGGGTCAAGGCATGTGGCAAAGCCACACTTCCAGGAGAGACGGTAGTCTTCTTGACCTCGCCCAGGAGTTTGAAGTGCCCGAGGGCTGTCGCGCGATGTCGACTCGGGCTGGTTCGAAGACCCCACGAGTCTGGCGCATGGCTGCCCGATGGCGACCGGACAGAACGCTCAGCACACCGGCTGATGTTTTTCAGGCCATACAACAAGAGTGTTTGCTCACATTCTTGAAGCCGCAGAGCTCAAAGGTAGGTTCGAAAAGTTCGAAACTCGGCAACAACCGACAAGAGAACCGACACCCAGCGCCTGCCGGCCCCTCCCGCAGCGGCGTCTGTACGCCAGCGCATCAGCACTCGCAACCCGAGAGTGCTAATATTTGTGGAACCCGCTGCTCCGAGAGGTACTCACAAGCCGCATGAACGCCACTGCCACCACCGCCCTCACCCTGCGCGACCCCTGGTCCCTGGTGCCCTCGCTGGGCAACCTGGAAGCCTACGTGTCGGCGGTCAACCGCATGCCGATGCTGACGCCGTCGCAGGAAACCGAGCTCGCCCGCGCGCTGCGCGACCAGAGCGACGTGCAGGCGGCCGGGCGGCTCGTGTTGTCGCACCTGCGGCTGGTGGTGTCGATCTCGCGCCAGTACCTGGGTTACGGCCTGCCACAGGGCGACCTGATCCAGGAAGGCAACGTCGGTCTGATGAAGGCGGTCAAGCGCTTCGACCCCGAGCAGGGCGTGCGTCTGGTCAGCTACGCGATGCACTGGATCAAGGCCGAGATCCACGAATACATCCTGAAGAACTGGCGCATGGTGAAGGTGGCCACCACCAAGGCGCAGCGCAAGCTGTTCTTCAACCTGCGCTCGATGAAGCAGGGCATGAAGGGCGACGCCGCCGAGGGCGACACGCACCGCAACACGCTGACACCCACCGAGGTGGCCAGCATGGCGCGCGAGCTCAAGGTCAAGCCCGAAGAAGTGGTCGAGATGGAAATGCGCCTGTCGGGCGGCGACGTCGCGCTGGAGCCGCAGAACGACGACGGCGAGGAGAGCTACGCGCCCATTGCCTACCTGGCCGACGACAGCAGCGAACCCACACGCCGCATCGAGGCCCGCCACCGCGACTGGCTGTCTGGCGACGGCATCTCGCACGCGCTGAACGCGCTGGACGAGCGCAGCCGCCGCATCGTCGAGGAGCGCTGGCTGAAGGTCAACGACGACAGCTCCGGCGGCATGACGCTGCACGAGCTGGCGGCGGTCTACGGCGTTAGCGCCGAGCGCATCCGCCAGATCGAAGTGGCGGCCATGAAGAAGATGCGCAAGGCCCTCGAAACCGTCTGAAGACAGCCTCGCCCCGATAGACAGCGGCCCTGCGGGGCCGCTGCCGCTTTCAGCCCTGCTTGAGCAGTAGCTGCAGGTCGTGCTTCAGCGACTCGGCGCCCGTGCCGTAGCGAGTGAACAGCCGCACCTTGCCCTGGGTGTCGAAAACGTAGCTGCCGGCGGTGTGGTCCATCGTGTAGCTGCCTTCGGTCTTGCCCGGCACCTTGGCGTAGAAGACCTTGAAGCGCTTGGCGGCGGCCTTGGTCTCGTCGAGGCTGCCGCGCAGCGCGATGAAGTCGGGGCTGAAGTTGGCGACGTAGGCTTTCAGTACCTCGGGCGTGTCGCGCTCGGGGTCGATGCTGACGAAGACGCCCTGCACCCGTTCGCCGTCGGCGCCCATGGCCTTCTTCACCTCGGCCAGCTCCAGCATCGTCGTCGGGCAGACGTCGGGGCATTGCGTGAAGCCGAAGAAGACGACCACCAGCTTGCCCTTGAACTCGGCCATGTGCCGCACACGGCCTTCGGTGTCGGGCAGGTCCAGGTCCTGCGCGTATTCGGCGCCGGTGATGTCAATGGCCTTGTAGGCCGAAGGCCTGGCGGCGTCGCAGGCCGACAGCGCCAGCGGCAGCAGCGCCGCCAGGCCCAGGGTGATCAGGAAACGACGCGTGACAGCCATGGGCTCACATAGTGGTCGACCAGCAGCGCGGCAAACAGCAGCGACAGGTGCCAGATCGAGAAGCGGAAGGTCTTGCGTGCCAGCAGGTCGCTGTAGTCGCGCCACAGGTTCCAGGCGTAGACCATGAACATCACGCCCAGCACCACGGCGGCGGCGAGGTAGATCCAGCCGCTCATGCCATAAACGAAGGGCAGCAGCGTGGCGGCGAAGAGCACGAAGGTGTAGAGCAGCACCTGCAGCCGCGTGAACTCGGAGCCGTGGGTGATGGGCAGCATGGGCAGGCCAGCCTTGCGGTAGTCCTCCACCCGGTACAGCGCCAGCGCCCAGAAGTGTGGCGGTGTCCACAGGAAGATGATCAGGCACAGCATCAGCGCTTCGGGGCCTACGTCGCCCGTCATCGCGGCCCAGCCCAGCACCGGCGGCATGGCGCCACTGGCGCCGCCGATGACGATGTTCTGCGGCGTCAGCGGCTTCAGCACCACGGTGTAGACCACGGCGTAGCCGACGAAGGTGGCGAAGGTCAGCCACATCGTCAGCGGGTTGACCCAGAAGTACAGCACCGCGCTGCCCAGGGCGCACAGCACGGCCGAGAAGCTCAGCGTGTAGGGAGTCGTCAGCTCGCCCTTGGCCGTCGGGCGCCAGGCGGTGCGTTTCATGCGGCTGTCGATCTGCTGCTCGACCAGGCAGTTGAAGGCCGCGGCGGCACTGGCCACCAGCCAGATGCCCAGCGTGGCCGCGCCGGCCAGGCGCCAGTCAGGCAGGCCGGGCTGGGCCAGCAACACGCCGACGAGGGCACAGAAGACGATCAGCTGAACCACGCGCGGCTTGGTCAGCGCGTAGTACTGGCCCCAGCGTGTCATGGCGGGGCGGGGGGCGGCGAGGGTCTGGCTCATCGGGGGTAACCGCGCATTTTAGGCGGCTGCCGGATGCCGCAGCGGCTGGGCGGCAGATCGTCGCGATGCCGAGCGTGCCAGCAGCAGCACCAGGGTCAGCACCAGCGCCGCGGCGCCAGCGGCGTGGCCGATCGCCGCCACCAGCGGCCAGCCGAGCACGACGTTCGACAGGCCGCTGGCCAGCTGCGCCAGCAGCAGCGTCGCCAGAGCCACACCGAAGCGCCGCGCCACCGGCTCGCCGGCACGCCAGAGGCGCCAGGCCAGCGATCCCAGAACGAGGGTGGCCACGAGCGAGAACAGCCGGTGCGCCATGTGGATGGCCACCAGCGCCTCGAAGGGCAGCAGGCCGCCGTGCCCGGCCATGCCCAGTTCACGCAGCAACGTGAAACCGTGGACGGCGTCCATCGCAGGCCACCACTGCCCGTTGCACTGCGGGAAGCCGGTGCAAGCCAGCACCGCGTAGTTGGTGCTCACCCAGCCGCCGAGCGCGATCTGCAGGGCCAGCACCGCCAGCGCCACCCACGCCCCGCGCCGCAGCGCGGCCGGCAGCGCCAGCGGCCGCTGGCGGAAGGCCTCGTGCTGTGCTGCCAGCAGGGCCAGCAGCGTCAGCCCGCCCAGCAGGTGCAGCGTGACGATGGCCGGGTAGAGCTTGAGTGTCACCGTGTACTTGCCGAACAGCCCCTGCACGATCACCCAGGCCAGGGTCAGCGTCGGCCACCAGGGCGAAAACGGCAGCCGTTGCCTGTCGCGCCAGGCGGCCGCGGCCATCACGAGGATGAGCACGCCGACCGTCATCGCCAGGTAGCGGTGGACCATCTCGATCCAGGCCTTGCCCCAGGTGACGGGCCCGCTGGGCATCGCCGTCTGCGCGGCGTGGATCTCTTCGCGCGCACCCAGCGGCGACACTTCGCCGTAACAGCCCGGCCAGTCGGGGCAGCCCAGCCCCGAATCGCTCAGGCGGGTGAAGGAGCCGAAGACCACCAGATCAAAGGTCAGGAAGAGCGTCAGCGCCGTCAGCGCCGCCAGGCGCTGCGTCGGCTGGCCACCCCGCTGGCGCAGCCACACCCAGGACAGCGGCAGCAGCGCGATCACCAGCGCCAGCAACGCCAGGCGCAGCGTGGGCGCGAAGTCGACGAGGGGTTGCGGGTCCATGTCAGCCGGCGACGGCGCAACACCGCGCCCGAAACTGCTGCGGCGCGACGCAGGAATCAAGCTTCCCGCCGCGGAACCGGCTATGCCGGGCCGCTGGCGGATGGCCTGCGGCGAGGACGCCGCAGGCGCTCGCAGGCGAGGAACAGTCCGCAGGGACTGTTCCTCGTCCGGCTCTCCCCCCCGGGGGGGGCGCAGGCCGCGGCTCCAAGTCCGCCTGCGCGGACTTGGACGGCCGAGCCAGCAACGCTTCTGGCGTTGCGTGGAGCGCGAGCGAGCTTGAGGGCTTCATCTTCCGGGCTGGTCCCAGAAGGCCGAGGCGCGCAGCACACGCTCGAGGTCGCGCTTGACGCGCGCCGGCTCAGGCTGCGGCGGCATGCGCATCATCCACTCGCCCATCGGGTCGACGATGTAGAGGTGGTCTTCCAGCGCCTGGCCGTTGGCCGGCGCGAGCCAGCGCGCGACGGCGGCGCGGTCGGCGCGCAGCGCCGTCACCGGCACCTTGCCGGCGAGGGCCTCGCGCAGCGCCGGCGAGATCGGGCCGTCGTCGGTGATGAGCCAGACCTTGTCGAGCCGGTCGCGTTCGCGGCCCATCATCTCGCGCAGCTGGCGCTGCATGAAGAGGCGCTGATCGCAGGCCGCGTCGCAGGCCGACGGGCCCACCAGCACCATCAGCCACTGGCCGTGCAGCGAGCGCGCCGCTACCGGCGTGCCGTCGAGCGTGCGCAGCGCCAACTCGGGCAGCGTGCGCGTCGGCAGGATCAGCGTGCCGTAGTTCGTGCGGCCCTCGGGGCGGACCACGAAGTAGGTGAAGTAGGACGCGATCACCGGGGCCGCACAGACCAGCAGCACGAGCAGCATCTTCACGCGGCCGAGCCGGGTGCGGCCGTTCGCGGCCGTGGCAGGGTCGGCGAGGTCGGGCCCGGCGACGCCGTGCACGGTCAGCGCCAGCGCCTCAGGCGGGATCTGCGCGGCGGCCGGTGCGCCGGGGGCGGATGAGTTGGAACCAGACATAGAGACCGATGATGAGAGTGCAGAGCGCAAACCACTGGAAGGCGTAGCCGTAGTGCTTCTGCACGTCGGCGGCGGGCGCGGGCCACTGGCGCAGCAGGCCGTCGGCGGGGGCGGCGGTGCCGTCGTCCTGCACCACGCTGAAGGGGCGCAACGGCAGACCGGTTTCCTCGGCATACGCTGCGAGCTCGAGATTTTGCCGGATCGGCCCCGAGGCTGCGTCCGCGAACTCGTACAACCGGCCCGGACGGGGGGCGATGCGGCCGTGCACCTGCACCCTGCCGGCGGGCGGCGACGGCACCGCCACGCGAGTGCGGTCCATCAGGTCGCGCGGCGCCCAGCCGCGTTCCACCAGCACGGCACTGCCGTCGTCCAGGCGCAGCGGCGTCACGGCGTAGAAGCCAGGCCGTCCGTTCATCTGCCGGTTTTCCAGGAAGACGGTGTACGCGCCCAACCAGGTACCCTGCAGCACCACGCTGCGGTGCACCTGCGCCGGCACCGCGTCAGGCGTGCGCGCCAGTTCTGCCGGCGCCAGCGGCGGCAGCGCGCGCTGCCGCTGCTGCGCGTCGCGCAAGGCCACCTTCTGCGCCGCGCGGTCAAGTTGCCACAGGCCCAGGCGCGCCGTGCCCGCCGCCGCCACCAGCGCGGCCAGCAGCACCAGCGCGGCGCGCGGCTTCAGCACGGCCGCTGGCCCGCGCGCGGATAATCAGCGCCGATGAAAATCGTGATGGTACTGATGCTGGTGGCGGTGCTGGGGGCCCTGGCCAGCGCTGGCGTGTTCATGCTGCGCAAGGGCAAGCCAAACGACCGCCGTGGCCTGATGGCGCGTGCACTGGCCGTGCGCGTGGCGCTGTCGGTGGCGCTGTTCCTGTTCATCCTGCTCAGCTGGTACATGGGCTGGGTGCGGCCGACGGGCATTCCCACCGGCCACTGATCCATCAACAGGAAGGCCGCACAAAGCGGCGCTTGACCAAGCTTCCCGCCACGGAACCGGCCCTGCCGGGCCGTAGGCGGACGGCCCCCTCGGGGGGGGTGCCAGCGTCAGCGAGCTCGGAGGCCTACGGTCACAACCAGTACACCAGGAAGTACAGGCCCAGCCAGACCACGTCGACGAAGTGCCAGTACCAGGCCGCGCCCTCGAAACCGAAGTGGCGCTCCGGCGTGAAGTGACCCTTCATCAAGCGCAGCGTGATGAAGGTCAGCATCAGCATGCCGACGAAGACGTGGAAGCCGTGGAAGCCGGTCAGCATGAAGAAAGTGCTGCCGAAGATGCCCGAGCTGAGCTTGAGGTTCAGGTCGCGGTAGGCATGCATGTACTCGTAGGCCTGCACGCCGACGAAGGTGGCGCCCAGGATCACCGTGATCCACATCCAGGCGATGGTCTTGCTGCGCTGGCCGGCGATGAGCGCGTGGTGGGCGATGGTCAGCGTCACGCCCGAAGTCAACAGGAGCGCCGTGTTGATGGTGGGCAGCGGCCACGGGCCGACCGTGGTGAAGGGCTCCACCGTGCCGGCCGGCGAGGCCGTGACGCCGCCGCCGACGCTGGGCCACAGGGCCTTGAAGTCGGGCCACAGCAGTTGGTTCTCCAGGCTGCCGAGGTTGGGCACGGCGTGCACCCGTGCCCAATACAAGGCGCCGAAGAAGGCGGCGAAGAACATCACCTCGCTGAAGATGAACCAGCTCATGCTCCAGCGGAAGGAGACGTCGATGCGGTCGGAGTACAGCCCCCCTTCGCTCTCACCGATGGCCTGGCTGAACCACTGGAACAGCACCGTCAGCCAGACCACCATGCCGGTCAGCAGCACGTAGGCACCCCAGCCGGCGCCGTTGATCCATTGGCCGGCGCCGAAGATGACGAGCAGCAGGCCGAAGGCCACCAGCACCGGATGGCGTGAGGGCGTGGGAATGAAGTAGTACGGCGTGCTGCCGGACGCGGTGGTGGAAGTGCTGGCGGACATGGGGGGACTCTCTCCTCGAACCAGAAATATCAGTATGTGCGGGTTTGCCGATCAAGCCCCGGCGACGCCGCTGCCGACGACCCAGCGTACGAGCACGACCAGCGCGGCGACGAACAGCGCAGCACCCAGCAGCCCGGCAATGACCAAGTGCACCGGGTTGAGCTTCTGCAGGTCGTGCGCCAGGTCGGCCGAGCGGCGCACGCCGAAGAACGACCAGAACACCGCACGCAGAGTCTGCAGAGGCGATGCCGGCCGCGTGGCGGCGTGCTTGAGTTCGCTCACAGACTGGCACCCTGCAGGGCCACCGGCGTGACGCCCGCCGTGTCGGCGGGCGTGGGCTGCCGTGCGGTCCCCACCGTGCCGGCGGGGGCCGGGGGCACCTTGCCGCCGACCTCGAAGAAGGTATAGGACAGCGTGATCGTGGTGACGTCCTTCGGCAGCTTGGGGTCGATGACAAAAGCCACCGGCCACGACTTGCTTTCGCCCGGGGCCAGCGTCCACTCGGTGAAACAGAAGCACTCCACCTTGTTGAAGTGCGCGCTGGCCTGCATCGGCGCGTAGCTGGGAATGGCTTGCGCGGCCATGGTGCGGTTCTGCTTGTTGCGGAACTCGTACATCACGGTCGTCATCGCGCCCGGGTGCACCTGCAGCGAACGCTGCGCGGGCTTGAAGTCCCAGGGCCCGCGCGCGTTGGCGTCGAACTCGACCGTGATCGTGCGTGTGGTGTCGACCTGGGTGTTGGCGGGCAGCTTGGGCTTGCTCCAGCTGCCGCTGGCCACACGCTGGTCGGCCAGGCTGAGCACGTTGATGCCCAAGGCATCGCAGATGGCGCGGTACATCGGCACCAGTGCATAACCGAAGCCGAACATGACCGCAACGATGACGAGCAGCTTGCCAAGCATGCGGCGGTTGTCGGCGAAGAGTTGGCTGACCACGGCGGATGCGGCCTTCATAGGCTGAAGAAAGCGATCTTGGCGAAAAAGCCGACCGCGAACATCACCGCCACCGAGACCAGGATGAGCCCCAGCCGGACGTTGGCCTTGCGTTGCTGCTCGTTCAGCGCCAAGGTGCCGTCCCTCAGCCGACCACGCGCGTGGCGGTGGCGTCGAGCTTGGGTGGCGTCTCGAAGGTATGCCAGGGGGCCGGTGACGGCACTTCCCACTCCAGACCCTCGGCGCCTTCCCAGGGCTTCTGCGGCGCCGGCTCACCCTTGCCGCGCATCATCGGCACGACGACGGCGAGGAAGAAAAAGACCTGCATCAACCCGAACCCGAAGGCTCCGACGGAGGCCACCATGTTGAAGTCGGCGAACTGCATCGGGTAATCGGCGTACCGACGCGGCATGCCGGCCAGGCCCAGGAAGTGCATCGGGAAGAAGGTCAGGTTGAAAAAGAACAACGAACCCCAGAAATGCACCTTGCCGCGGAACTCGGAGTACATCACCCCGGTCCACTTCGGCGCCCAGTAGTAATAGCCGGCGAACATGCCGAACAGCGAACCCGCCACCAGCACGTAGTGGAAGTGGGCCACCACGTAGTAGGTGTCCTGCAGCTGGATGTCGATGGGCGCCATCGCCAGGATCAGCCCGGTGAAGCCGCCCATCGTGAAGACGAAGATGAAACCGACGGCCCACAGCATGGGGGTCTCGAATGTCATCGAACCCCGCCACATGGTGGCAATCCAGTTGAAGATCTTCACACCGGTCGGCACCGCGATCAACATCGTCGCGTACATGAAGAACAGCTGCCCCGTCACCGGCATGCCGGTGGTGTACATGTGGTGGGCCCAGACGATGAACGACAAGATGGCGATCGACGAGGTGGCGTAGACCATCGACGTGTACCCGAACAGGCGCTTGCGCGCGAAGGCCGGGATGATGGCGCTGACGATGCCGAAGGCCGGCAGGATCATGATGTAGACCTCGGGGTGACCGAAGAACCAGAAGATGTGCTGGTACATGATCGGGTCACCGCCACCGGCGGGGTTGAAGAACGACGTGCCGAAGTGGCGGTCGGTCAGCGTCATCGTGATCGCGCCGGCCAGCACCGGCATCACCGCGATCAGCAGGTAGGCGGTGATCAGCCAGGTCCAGCAGAACAGCGGCATCTTCATCAGCGTCATGCCGGGTGCGCGCATGTTCAGGACGGTGACGATGATGTTGATCGAGCCCATGATCGAGCTGGCGCCCATGATGTGCATCGCGAAGATGCCGGCGTCCATGCTCGGACCCATCTGCAGCGTCAGCGGTGCGTAGAGCGTCCAGCCGGCGGCGGGCGCGCCGCCGGGCATGAAAAACGAGCCCACCAGCATCAGCGCGGCCGGAATCAGCAGCCAGAAGCTGAGGTTGTTCATGCGTGCGAAGGCCATGTCCGCGGCGCCGATCTGCAGCGGGATCATCCAGTTCGCGAAGCCCACGAAGGCCGGCATGATGGCGCCGAAGACCATGATCAGCCCGTGCATCGTGGTGAGCTGGTTGAACAGCTGCGGGTTCACGAACTGCAGTCCGGGCTGGAACAGCTCGGCTCGGATGCCCAGGGCCAGCACGCCACCCACCATCAGCATCGCGAAGCTGAACAGCAGGTACATCGTACCGATGTCCTTGTGGTTGGTGGCGAACAGCCAGCGGCGCCAGCCGTGCGGGTGGCCGTGGTCGTGGCTGTGGTCGTCAACGTGGCCGCCGACATGGCCATGGGGGTCGAGAATTGCGCTCATGGAAGTCCTTGTGGCGGCGGCTTACTTGCGGGCGGCAACTATTTCGGCAGGCTGGATCGCCTTGCCGGTCTTGTTGCTCCAGGAATTCTTGGTGTAGGTCATAACGGCCGCGATCTCGGTGTCGGACAGCGAGCGCCAGGCCGGCATGGCGCCGTTCGCCGCGCCGTTCAGCAGGATCTGCGTCTGCCGGGCCGGATCGTTCAGCACGATGGCGCTGCCGTCGAGCGCCTTGATCGGCCCGGCCCCCTTGCCGTCAGCCTTGTGGCATGCGGCGCAGTTGGCGGCGTAGACTTTTTCGCCGCGGGCCAGGAGTTCCTCGATCTTCCATTCCTTGCTCGGGTCGTCGGCCAGCGCAGCCGATTCCTTCTTCTTGCCGTCCACCCACTTGGCGTAGTCCCCGGCGCTGAGCACCTTGACGTGGATGGGCATGTAGGCGTGTTCCTTGCCGCACAGCTCGGCGCACTGGCCGTAGTAGTCGCCCACCTTCTCGGCGCGGAACCAGGTGTCGCGCACGAAGCCGGGGATGGCATCTTGCTTGACGCCCAGCGAAGGCACCATCCAGGCGTGGATGACATCGTTGGCCGTGGTGATGATGCGCACCTTCTTGTTCACCGGAACGACCAGCGGGTTGTCGACCTTCAGCAGGTAGTTGTCGGTGGGCGGTGGTGTGCCGCTGTCGGACATCACGCGGTGCGACACGTCCAGCGTTGACAGGAAGCCGATGCCCTCGCCCTCGCCTTTCAGGTAGTCGTAGCCCCACTTCCACTGGTAGCCGGTGGCCTTGATGGTGAGGTCGGCATTTGTGGTGTCCTTCATGGCCACCACGGTGCGCGTGGCCATCGCGCCCATCGCGATGACGATGATGAAGGGAATCACGGTCCAGGCGATCTCGACCGACACACTCTCGTGGAAATTGGCGGCCTTGTGGCCGACCGACTTGCGGTGCTTGAGGATCGAATAAAACATCACGCCAAACACGGCGACGAAGATCGCCACGCAGACGACGAGCATGAAGTTGTGCAGCCAGTGCTGCTGCTCGCCGATCTTGGTGATCGGGTCGTGCAGGTTGAGCTGGTTGACCTTCGGGCCGCCCGGCAGGTCGTTGACCGCGTGGGCCAGGCCGGTCGTGAGCAGCACGCCCAGAACCAGCGTCAGCTGCGAGCAGCGCTGGGACAGTCGGTGCCAGGGGGAGAGCATCGTCATCATCGTTGGGGGCTTCGGTTCGGGTCGATTTGGGTATCCGCCTGCGCCGGGGCGCGGCGCAGGGCATGGCGAAGTTCGCCGGCGAAGGCGCCGCGCAGCTCAGGGCGCAGGAAACGGCCAACGCGCACACGCTGGCCCTTGCCGCTGAGCTGGACCAACGAGCCCTGCCCGCCGGCAGGCTCGACGTGTAGCCAGTCGGCGGCGAAGCTGGTGCGCTCGACACGGCTGCCGATGCACTGCTCGACCTGCAGCGAGCGGCCCACCAGCGTCAGCGTCTCGCGGTCTCCGGCGTGGCGCGCAAACAGCATCAGCGCCAGGCCCACCAGCAGCAGTTCCAGCCCGGTGAATGCCAGCACCACCGGCGCACCCTGGACGAAGAAGAAGCCGCCGATAAGCAGCGACACGGCGCACAGCGAGAGGTAGACCGCAGCGAGCTGGCCGGGCGTGATCGAGCAGTTGCGCCGCAGCAGCCACTGCAGGGCCCGCGACGCATCGGCCCCCTCGCCCAGTTCCACCTCGCGGCCGAAGACCCACGGGCCGGCGCTGCGGGCAGGAAGCGGCAGGGGCCAGGAACCGGGTACGAGGGTGGCGGACATGGGAATGGAGCGGGGTCTCAGGGCATAAACGGTATAGGGTATCCGCGAAGGACCACTCCGGTACAGGGCAAGACCTGCTTCCGACCCCCGTGAAGCCGGCGAATTCTATAGCAGCACGGCCCCGCTTCTGCCGACCCGGGAATGGGGTCTCAGACGCCCTTGCGGCCGGCGCGCGCCATGGCGCGCATGTCGGCCAGCGGCACCTCGGTGCGCGCGGCGACGCGGGGCCGCGGCGGCGGCCGGAAGGCATGGCCATAAACGAGTTCGAAGTCCAGCGCCACGCGGCCGTCCGGGCCCGCCGTGGCTGACAATGCGTCGAGCAGTTGCTGGCGCCAGCGCGGCGTGCGCAGCCCGGCGTGGCGGCCAGCCGCCACGTTGCCGCCCAGCGCGCGCAGTTCGTCGAGCAGCGCCGCCGCCGTGGGCCAGGTGAGCGTGATGGTCTCCTGGTCCATCACCGGGTCGGCAAAACCGGCCTCGATGAGCAGGTCGCCGAGGTCGTGCATATCGACGAAAGGCGCGAAGGGCGTGGCCCAGCCCTGCTGCGCATAGAGGCTGCGCAAGCGGCCCAGCGAGCCGGGCCCGAGGGTCGAGAACATCAGGAAACCGTCTACGGCCAGCGCGCGGTGCCACTGGCGCAGCACGCGCGCCGGGTCGATGACGCCGTGCAGCCCCATGTTCGACCACAGCAACTGCGCCGCGCCCGCGTCGAGGTCGGTCTCCGCCATGGCCACCACCGCCGCGTTCCAGCGGCGCGGCGACCACCAGGGCCGTATCAGCGCGGCGGCGGTGGCGTCGCGGCGCGCCGCATCGGCCTCCACCGCCAGCATGCGGGCCCGCGGGTAGGTCCGCGCCAATACCGGCTGGCTGGCACCCATGTGGGCACCCCAGTCGGCAATCGTGGCGGGCTGGAGCCTGATCACTGGCAGGCGCTCGGACATGCGCCGCGCCACCTCGCCGTGCAGCCAGGGGGCCTGCGGGGCAGCGAGCAGGCGGCGGTGCACACGCGCCAGCGCGACGCCGTCGAGCAGCGGCCGGATCGAAGCGCCGCCGGCAGGATCGGGGGAAGGCATGCGGGCCAGTATATTGAGGCGATGTCGCCGGCCCTCCCCTTCCTGCCGCACCAATGCGAGGTCTGCCGGCAGTGGTCGGGCAGCGCGTTGTGCCCCGACTGCGTCGCCCGTTACGCCATGGTGCGGCCGCGCTGCGCCTGCTGCGGCCTGGCGCTGGGGGTCGCCGCGCCGCGCTGCGGTGACTGCCTGCGCGACCCGCCGCCGTTCACGCACACGGTCTGCGTCGCCGACTACGGTTTCCCCTGGGACGCGCTGATCGGCGCCTTCAAGTTCCGCGGCCGCGCCGAACTCGCCGGCCTGCTGGCGGCGCGCCTGGTGGCTGCGGTGCAGGCCGCGGCGCTGCCCGCACCTGCGCTGGTGCTGCCGGTGCCCTTGTCGCCGCGGCGGCTGGCCGACCGGGGCTACAACCAGGCCTGGGAACTGGCCCGGCGCGCCGCGGCCGCGCTGCAGTTGCCGGCCGACGCCACGCTGCTGCAGCGGCCGCTGGAAACCGCACACCAGGCCGAACTCGGCCGCGGCGATCGCCAGCGCAACCTGCGCACCGCCTTCATGGCCGACCCGCGCCGCCGCGCGGTGCTGCAGGGTGCGCACGTGGCGCTGGTCGACGACGTCATGACCACCGGCGCCACCGCACGAGAGGCCAGCACGGTGCTGCTGCGCGCAGGCGCGAGCGCCGTCGACCTGTGGGTGCTGGCGCGCACGCCCGAACCGGGCTGAACGCATGTTCCATCTCGTTCTGATCCACCCTGAGATCCCGCCCAATACCGGTAACGTCATCCGGCTGGCGGCCAACACCGGTTGCACGCTGCACTTGGTGGAGCCGTTGGGCTTTTCGATGGACGACAAGCTGCTGCGCCGCGCGGGGCTCGACTACCACGAGACCGCCGCCGTGCGCCGCCATGCGTCGTGGCAGGCGCTGCTGGCCGCCGAAGGCCCCGACCCGGCGCGCTGCTACGCCTTCACCACGCGCGACGCGCAGCCGCTGGCCGCGCTGCGCTGGCAGGCCGGCGACTGGCTGGTCTTCGGCAACGAAAGCAGCGGCCTGCCCGCAGCGCTGCGCGACAGCTTCCCGGCCGCGCAGCGTGTGCGCCTGCCGATGCGCGCCGGTCAGCGCAGCCTGAACCTGAGCAACGCCGTGGCGGTGGCGGTGTTTGAGGCCTGGCGCCAGATCGGCTACGCGGGGGGCGGCTGAAACGCGCGGCGCCAGAAATGGAAGAGCCTGGTCCGCAGACCAGGCTCGGTGCGGGCGCCACCCGAGGGCGGCAGCGGGTGCGTCAGGCGCGTGCCGCGCGGCTGCGGCGCAGCAGCAGACCACCGACGCCCAGCGCCATCAGCAGGTAGCTGGCCGGCTCGGGCACGGCGGTGATGGCCAAGGAGTCAACGCCGATGTAATCGGAGTTGTTGCCCGAAGGACCCCCGTCGGTGACGAAGTAGCGGAAGGCGATGGCGCCGTTGGTCGGGCCGGTCAGACCGGTGATGGTGGACGTGAACTGGGTCCAGGTGTTCGGGTAGCCCGTGGTGGTGAGCGCAGGGTTCACCGACAACAGCAGCGAGAAGTCGCCGGTGTCGGTCGCCAGCGTGCCCACGTTGGTGCCACCGACGTTGCTGAAGCGCAGTTCCAGGCTGTCAGGGAAGGCCGGGGAATCCACCGTGCGCGTGAAGAACGAGACCACGTCGCCGTTGTTGAAGCTCAGCGTCGGCGAGATCAGCCAGTTGCTGATGGTGCCGGCACCCGCAGTGCTGTTGAAGTTGGCGCCGGCATAGGAGTTCGTGGCTCCGGCCTGGGCCGTGAAGACCGCGACGTTGCCCTGGAACCAGCTGCTGGTGCCAACCGGACTGCTCTTGTTGGTGGCCGTCCAGCCCGCAGGCACGACGACGTCGAAACCTTCGGTGAGCGAGGCCGCACTGGCGCTGACGCCGGCGGTCATCAGGCCGACGGCCAGTGCAGCGGGCGCCAGGGCGCCGGGGAAACGGGATGGGAACATGCAGATTCTCCGAGGACTTCGTTCGAGTGGCTGAAAGTGGCGCTCGCTGGGCGGGCTTTACACAACCCAACCCCGGCGTTTGCAAGGGTGAACTGATGGGAGCCGATGCTGCCGCATTGCGCGGGCGAGACAACCCCGTGTTCCGGGGGAAGATTGCGCCCCGTTCAGCCTTCGGCGCGCGCGTCGCGCGACATCAGCTGCTGCAGCACGCCCGCCGGCGACAGACGCGCCTGCAGCACGGCCACCACGCCTTCGGTGATGGGCATCTCCACGCCCAGTTGCGTGGCGCGCACCAGCACGGTGGGCGCCGTCAGCACACCCTCGGCGACGTGGCCCAGCGAGGCCACCACCTGTTGCAGGCTCAGCCCCTGCGCCAGCCCCAGGCCGACACGGCGGTTGCGCGACAGGTCGCCGGTGGCGGTGAGCACCAGGTCGCCCAGGCCCGACAGGCCCATGAAGGTGTCGGCGCGTGCGCCCAGCGCGACACCCAGGCGCGTCATCTCGGCGAGACCGCGAGTGATGAGCGCGGCCCGTGCGTTGAGCCCCGGCGCACCGGGGCCCGCCATGGCGGCCAGGCCGTCGAGGATGCCGGTGGCGATGGCCAGCACGTTTTTCACCGCGCCGCCGACCTCGACACCGATCACGTCGGTGCTGGTATAGACGCGCAACGCGTCGCCGTGGAAAGCCGCCACGGCGCATTCGGCGAGTGCGGCGTCGGCGCTGGCGGCCACCAGTGCGGTGGGCTGGCCACGCGCCACCTCGAGCGCAAAGCTGGGCCCCGACAGCACGGCCGCGGCTGCGCCGGGCCGCACTTCGCGCGCCACCTCGTGGCCGAGGGCGCCGCTGCCGGCCTCGAAACCCTTGCACAGCCACAGCGCACCGCGCCCGTCGCCCAGGTGTTGCAAGGCGCCAAGCTGCTCGCGCAGTGCCGCCATCGGTGTAGCGATCACGGTCAGGCCATCACGGCCATGGGCCAACGCCTCGCTGTGGTCGGCCGTGATGCGCAACCCGGGCGGCAGCGCCACCTCGCCGAGGTAACGCGCATTGCGGCCTTCGCTGCGCAGCGCCTGCGCCTGGGCGGCGTCGCGCGCCCACAGCAGCACCTCGTGCCGCGGCGCGGCCGCGATGGCCAGCGCGGTGCCCCAGGCACCGCCCCCCAGCACGGTTATCTTCATCCTGCTCTCGAACGAACGGCGGTTTCCCGCGCCGTTCGAGCTTCCTTCGGGGGACGACACGTGCGCAGCACGGGTCCAGGAGCCGTCAGTTGGCGTTGGTGATGATGCGCGACTCGCCGTTGCCCTGGGCCGCAGCCTGGGCCTGCTGGGCCTCGAACATGGCCTGGAAGTTCACTTCCGTCAACAGGATAGGCGGGAAGCCGGCGCGTGTGCAGACGTCGGAGACGATGGCGCGCAGGTAGGGGTAGATCATCTGTGGGCAGACGATGCTGATGATGCCCTGCATCTGCTCTTCGGGGACGTTGCGGATCTCGAAGATGCCGGCCTGCTTGGCCTCGACCAGGAACAGCACCTTGTCACCCACCTTGGTGGTGACGGTAGCGGTGACGGTGACCTCGAAGATGCCGTCGGCCACGGGCGCGGCGGCCATGCCGAGGTTGATGTCGACCTGCGGCTGCGTCTGCTCCAGCAGGATCGCCGGCGAATTGGGCTGCTCCAGCGACAGGTCCTTCAGGTACATGCGCTGGATCTGGAAAACGGGGGTCTCGTCGGCCATGGGAAGGTTCCAAAGATAGGCAAAGCCCGGCGCCGGGTGGCGTCGAGCCGCAAAGGCGGATTATGGCCGAGCAGGCCCGGCCGCCGCCCCCCGCGCAAGCCCGTTGGAGCGCGCGAAGGGGTGCGAAATGGCGCGGGCGTGAGGTCCGTCAGGCCGCGGCGCCACCGGCCAGCATCGGCAGCAGGCCGCCACGCTGGTCGAGCGCCACGAGGTCGTCGCAGCCGCCCACGTGCTTGTCGCCGATGAAGATCTGCGGCACGGTGCGCCGGCCGGTGAGGCTCATCATGCGCTGGCGCTGTTCGGGGTCGAGGTCGATGCGGATCTCGTCGATCGACTCGACGCCGCGCTGCTTGAGCAGCGCCTTGGCGCGTACGCAGAAAGGGCACACCTGGGTGGTGTACATCGTGACGGGGGTCATGCGGGGGTTCTTTCGCGGGGCTGCTGACGGTCAGGATTGTCCCGCGCCGGCCAAAACCCTGCCGGCGCCCGGCGCCGGTTCAGGCGGCCTTGCTGTTGCCCTTGTCGGAACCCTTGTCCGGACCCTTGTCGGCGCCCTTGGCCGCGCCCTTCTCGATCGGCAGGCTGGCCTCGCGCCAGCCCGCCGTGCCGCCGGCCACCACCATGGCCTGCTCGTAGCCGGTCTTGCGCAGCAGCGCGGCGGCGCGTCCGGCGCGCGCACCGGACGGGCACATCAGCAGCAGCGGCAGCGTCTTGTTCGTGGGCAGCGACTTGTGGCCTTCGAGCTGGCCCAGCGGAATGTTGCGCGCGCCTCCGGCATGGCCGGCCGCGTACTCGTCGGGCTCGGCGACATCGATCAGCACGCCCTTCTCGCGGTTGATGAGCCGCACGGCTTCGGCCGTGCCGACACTGCCGTTGCCGGTGCCGCCCCGCATCAGCGGATAAAGCAGCAGGCCGCCGGAGGTGGCCGCGATGGCGAAGAGGATCCAGTTTTCGAGAAAGAAATTCACCGAGCCGCCAGTGCGTGAGCGCAAAACCGCGAATTATAGAATCTGCGCCATGCACAAACTCGTCCTCATCCGCCACGGGGAGTCCACCTGGAACCTCGAGAACCGCTTCACCGGCTGGACCGACGTGCCGCTCACCGAGACCGGTGTGCAACAGGCGCGCCAGGCCGGCCTGCTTCTCAAGGAAGCGGGCTACGACTTCGACGTCGCCTACACCTCGGTGCTCAAGCGCGCCGTATGGACCTTGTGGCATACGCTGGACGAGCTCGACCGCACCTGGCTGCCGGTGCAGCACGACTGGCGGCTGAACGAACGCCACTACGGCGCGCTGCAGGGTCTGAACAAGGCCGACATGGCGCAGAAGTACGGCGCCGAGCAGGTGCTGGTCTGGCGCCGCAGCTACGACACGCCGCCGCCGGCACTGGAACCCGGCGACCCGCGCAGCGAGCGCGGCGACCCGCGCTACGCCGGGCTCGCCACTGATCAGGTGCCGCTGACCGAATGCCTGAAGGACACCGTGGCGCGCGTGATGCCCTGCTGGAACGAACGGCTGGCGCCGGCCATCGCCAGCGGCCAGCGTGTTGTCATTGCCGCCCACGGCAACAGCATCCGTGCGCTGGTGAAATACCTCGACCAGGTCGGCGACGCCGAGATCGTCGGCGTCAACATCCCCAACGGCATCCCGCTGGTCTACGAACTCGACGCCCAGCTCAAGCCGCTGCGCAGCTACTACCTGGGTGACCCCGAAGCCGCCGCGCGCGCGGCCGCCGCGGTGGCGGCACAGGGCGCAGCCAAACCCGCCTGACCAGCAACCCTGCGACGTTGAGGTTCAAGGCCTTGCGCGGATCCGGCTTCGCCGGTCCGCAGCAAGAGCCCCCTCGGGGGGTAGTGAACGAAGTGAGCTTGGGGGCCTTGTTCAGGGCTCGAGCAGGCCGTAGACCTGCTCGGGCAGCACCCGCGGCAGGCTGGTGCGTTCGGCCAGCGGCCCGGTGATCGTGTATTCGGCCTGGGCCGTGTCGCGCCGCGGCGAGCCGGCCACCGCCTTGCCATTGGCGCCGATCAGCGCCACCATCACGGCACCACGGCCCGGCGCAGCGCGCTGCACGACGATGCCGACTTCGCCGTTCTTCAGCGACACCCAGTCGCCCGGAGGGTAGACACCCACGGCGCGAATCAGCGCCGCGGCGATGGGCCCGCCCTGCTCTTCCTGGAACAACTGCCGCGCCGCCAGTTGCGGCGCCAGCGGCGCACGCATCGCCCGCGGGCTGATCTTGGCGGTGAAGACGTCGGCGGCGCGCAGCAGGTGCGCGACCTCGCCGACCTCGGCCACGCCGCGCGGGTAGCCGGCACCGCCGCCGCGTTCGTGATGGTCTTCCACCGCGGCCAGCCAGTCGGTGTCGTCGACGCCGCAGTCGCGCAGCAGCCGTGCCGACTGCTGCGGGTGGGCGCGGATCTGTTCGAGCTGCTTCTTGCTCGGCGGCTCGTTCTGCTCGGCCATGCGCGCCTGCAGTTCGACGATCGAGGCGTTCATCGTCAGCGCAGCACGCACCACGCACTGCTGGCGGGCCGGGTCCCAGCCGAGCTGGCGCGCGGTGAGCAGTCCGAAGGTGGCGGTGTGCAGCGCGTGTGCCAACGCGTAGAGCGCGAAGCGGCGGTCCTGCTGGCGCACGACGAGGTAGAGCGCGGCATCGGGATGGCGCTCGACGAGCGCGATGAATTCGTCGGCGAAGGCGGCGATGCGCGGCGCCAGCGTCGGCAGGCGTTCGCGGCCCATCACGCGCAGCAGGTCGTCCAGCCCCCACACCAGCTGCTCGACACGATCGAACCAGGTGCCCTGGCGTGCCGTCGTCGGCACTGCAGCCGCGCCGGCCGCGGCGCGGGCCAGCCGCACCGCCTGCACCTCGGCGGCATCGGCACAGGCCTCGCGCTCGAGCAGTGCCGCCATCTGCCGCGGGTCCAGCACGCGGTGGCCGGCCGCCAGCAGCAGGCGCCCCTGGCTGTCGAGCACCTTGAAGGGCAGCGGCTCGCCGGCGGCCATCAGGTCGGCGAGTTCGGCCAGCGGCACACGCGCGGCTTCACTTTCGCTCATCGGGCACCCTCCTGCAGCTTGCGCAGCGCCGCGGCCAGCATCGGCACCACCGACACGGCATTGCTGGCATGCGGCACGCAGTCGCTGCTCCAGACCTCGCGCACGCCGGCCGCGTGCACCTGCGCCAAGGCGTCGCCGACAAACAGCGCATGCGTCACGGCGACGTCGACGCTGGCCGCGCCCTGCGCCAGCGCGCCGCGCGCGGCAGCGGCCAGCGTGCGGCCGGTGCTGGCCACGTCGTCGAGCAGCACCACGGCACGCCCGGCCACCGCGGCGTCGGGCAGCGCGACCTCGACGTCGTGGTCGCCGTTGCGCTGCTTGTGGCAGACGGCGCAGTCCAGCCCGTGCGCCTGCGCCGCAGCGCGCACCCACTGGCCGGCTTCCTCGTCGGGCGCCAGCAGCAGCGCGCCCGGCAGCCACCGCGCCACATGCGCGCCGAGCAGCGGCGCGGCCGACAGCGCCAGCCCGCACCGGCCGGGCAGCACCTCGTCGAGCGTGGCCACGCGGTGCAGGTGCGGGTCGACGGTGACCACGGCATCGAAGGCGGCGGCCAGCAGGTGGCCAAGGTGGCGCTGGCTGACGACCTCGCCCGGTGTGAACTCGATGTCCTGTCGCATGTAGGCCAGGTAGGGGCTGACCAGCGTGAGCTGCGACGCACCGAGTTCACGCGCGCCGGCCGCTGTCAGCAGCAGTTCGGTGAGCTTGGCGTTGGGGTCCTGCAGGCCACGCAGCAGCACGACGCGCGCGGGCAGCTCCGGCGGCAGGCGCAACCGCGTCTCGCCGTCGGGGAAACGGTGGCGCTCGACCACGGCCAGCGGCCAGCCCAGTGCCGCGGCCAGGCCGCGTGCGAGCGGCAGTTCGTCGTCGAAGGCCAGCAGCATCATCAGGCCGGCATCCGCTGCGGCGCGATCGGCTCGCCGGGCTGCAGTTGCTGCGCGATCAGCTCGCGCAGGTGTTCGGCCAGCGCGCGGCGGTCGGCGTGCGCGCTGCCCACCGGCGGCAGCAGCTGAACGTGGGCGCACAGGCCGCGCGCGCTGACGACGCGCCAGATGCTCTGCAGCAGCGTGGTTTCACCCAGGAAGTGCACCGCGGGGCTGAAGGCCGAGCCGGCGTCGGCGAAGCGCAGCACCACCACCTGCACCGGCGTGCCGGTGGCCACCGCGGCCTGCAGCAGGTTGGCGTGGAAGGGCAGCGGTGCGTCGCCCGGGCCGGTCGTGCCTTCGGGGAACACGGCCACGGTGTCGCCAGCCTGCAGCGCGCTGGCCATCGCATGCACCACGCGAACCGCATCGCGCTTGCGTTCGCGCTCGATGAACAGCGTGCCGGCGTTGCGGATCAGCCAGCCCAGCAGCGGCCACTGCAGCACGTCGGCCTTGCTGACGAAGCGTGCATGCGGTGCCGCGGCATGGATGGCCGCGATGTCCAGCCACGAGATGTGGTTGGCGACGATCAGCGTCGCCCCCGGCCGCGGCTGCACGCCGCTGACCTGCAGCGTCAGCCCGGCGGCGCGCAGCAGGCCGGCCGACCACCAGCGGATGCGCTCGTGGCGCGCCGCGGCGTCCAGCGCCGGGAAACGCGTCATCACCACCATGCCGTGCAGCACATGCAGCACGGCGCGGCACAGCCGCCATGCAGCGCGCAATTGCTGCATCAGGTGTTGCCACCCGGCGCAGCCGGAAGTTCGTAGGCCAGCGTGCCGGCCACCAGCGTCGCGCGCACCCGGCCGGGCATCGCCATGCCGGTGGACGCGAAGGAGAACGGCGTGTGTTTGCCCTGGCTGGCGAGCTGCTGCGGCGTGACGACCCAGTCGACGGCAGGGTCGAAAACGCAGACGTCGGCGACACCACCTTCCACCAGCCGCCCCGCGCTGCTGGCCAGCGAGCCCAGCGCGTCGCCCAGCACCCGCACCGGGCCGTGTGTCACGCGCGCCAGCGTGGTGGTCAGCGGCAGGCCGCTGTCCTGGCCCCAGCGCAGCGCCAGGCTGAGCAGAAGTTCCAGCCCGGTGGCGCCGGGCTCGGCCTCGCCGAAGGGCAGGTTCTTCATGTCCTCGGCCACCGGGTTGTGGTCGGAGACCAGCGCGTCCAGCGTGCCGTCGGCCAGCGCGGCGCGCAGCGCGTCGCGGTCGGCACCCTGGCGCAGCGGCGGCAGCAGCCGCATGTCGGGGTTGAAGTAGCCGATGTCGACATCGGTGAGGTGCAGGTTGTTGATGCTGACGTCGGCCGTCACGGGCAGGCCCTCGGCCTTGGCGGCGCGCAGCAGCGCCACCCCGGCGGCGCTGCTCAGGCGGCACAGGTGCACACGCGCCTTCGTCACGCGCACCAGCTCGAACAGCGTGTGCATCGCCACCGTCTCGGCCACCACCGGCACACCGGCGAGGCCCAGTCGAGTGGCCACCGCGCCCGAGGCCGCAATGCCCTTGCCCAGCCAGGCGTCCAGCGGCCGCAGCCACACCGTGTAGCCGAAGGTGGCGGCGTACTGCAGCGCACGCAGCAGCACCAGGCTGTCGGTGACGGGCACGTCGGCCTGCGCGAAGCCGATGCAGCCGGCCTCGGTGAGTTCGGCCATTTCGGTCAGCGCCTGACCCTGCAGGCCGCGTGTCAGCGCGCCGAGCGGAAAGACACGGCAGCGGCTGAGCTTGCGGGCGCGGAACTTCAGCATCTCGACCAGGCCGGGTTCGTCGAGCACGGGGTCGGTGTCGGGCGGGCAGACCAGGCTGGTCACGCCGCCGGCGGCCGCCGCGGCGAGTTCGCTTTCCAGCATGCCTTCGTGTTCCTGGCCGGGCTCACGCAGGCGCGCCGCGAGGTCGACGAGGCCGGGCGCGACGACCAGGCCGGTGGCGTCGATGACGCGGTCGGCGTCGAAGGCCGTGGCCGCGCCGATGCTGACGATGCGGCCCGAGGCGATGGCGATGTCGGCAATCTCATCGCGGCCCCGGTCGTTGGCGTTCCCGGGGTCGATGACACGGCCGTTGCGGATCAGGATCTTCATGCGGTCAGGCCTGGTTGCCGGCGATCGTGGACATCACGGCCATGCGCACCGCGATGCCGAAGGTGACCTGCGGCAGGATCACGCTGTGGGTGCCGTCGGCGACGTCGGAGGCGATCTCGACACCGCGGTTGATGGGCCCCGGGTGCATCACGATGGCATCGGGTTTGGCCAGCGCCAGTTTCTGCGGCGTCAGGCCGTAGCTCTTGTAGAACTCGCCGGCGCTCGGCAGCATGGCGCCGCTCATGCGTTCGTTCTGCAGGCGCAGCATGATGATCACGTCGGCGCCCTTGATGCCTTCTTCCATGCTGTGGCACACCCGCACGCCCATCGCGGAAAGATCCCCCGGAACCAGCGTCTTCGGGCCGACGGCACGGATTTCGGGCACGCCCAGGGTGGTCAGCGCGTGGATGTCGGAACGCGCCACGCGGCTGTGCACGATGTCGCCGACGATGGCCACCGTGAGCTGCGAGAAGTCTTGCTTGAAGTGCCGGATGGTGTACATGTCCAGCAGCCCCTGCGTGGGGTGGGCATGGCGGCCGTCGCCGGCGTTGACCACGTGCACGTGCGGCGCCACGTGCTGCGCGATCAGGTAGGGCGCGCCGCTTTCGGCATGGCGCACGATGAACATGTCGGCATGCATCGCGCTGAGGTTGGCGATGGTGTCGAGCAGGCTCTCGCCCTTGGCGGTGCTGCTCTTGGCGATGTCGAGGTTGATGACGTCGGCCGACAGGCGCTTGGCCGCGATCTCGAAGGTGGTGCGTGTGCGTGTGCTGTTCTCGAAGAACAGGTTGAACACGCTCTTGCCCCGCAGCAGCGGCACCTTCTTCACGTCGCGGTCGTTGACGCTGAGGAAAGTGCCCGCGGTGTCGAGGATCTGCGTCAGCACGGCCTTGGGCAGGCCCTCGATGCTGAGCAGGTGGATCAGCTCGCCGTGCACGTTGAGCTGCGGGTTGCGGCGGGACAGCATGGCGGCCTACTCGGTGGTCTTGTTCGTGACGGTGAAGCTGAAGGCGCCGCCGGGTTCGCCATCCGGGGCGCGCGCCAGCGACAGGCGCTGCGTGGCCGGCAGCGCCAGCTTGGCGGCGGCGTAGGCGGCGGCGATGGGCAGTTCACGCCCACCGCGGTCGACCAGCACGGCCAGCGTCACGCTGGCCGGGCGGCCGAAGTCGAATAGCTCGTTGACGACGGCGCGGATGGTGCGGCCGGTGTAGAGCACGTCGTCGACGAGCACGACGTGGCGGCCGTCGATGGCAAACGGCAGCCGCGTGGGGTCGTTGCCCGCGGCCAGGCCGCGTGAGCCGAAGTCGTCGCGGTGCAGCGTGCTGCTGATGACGCCGTAGCCCTTGTCGCCGCCGGGCAGGCCCAGGTCGCGCTGCAGGCGTTCGGCCAGCCAGGCGCCGCCGCTCCAGATGCCGACGAGTACAGCGTCGGGCTTGAGCAGACCGCGCACGCCTTCGCGCAGCTCGGTGTACAGCGCTTCGGCGTCAAGCTGCAGCATCATGGCCGTGGGGCATCGGGTTGAGGAACTGGTCGAGGATGATCGCCGCCGCGGCGGCGTCGGCATCGGCGGCGCCGGCGGCCAGCGCCTCGGTCGTCGTGTAGCGCTCGTCGACCTCGTGCACCGGCAGCCGGAAGCGGCCGTGCAGCTGGCGCGCAAAGCGCCGCGCGCGCCGCGTGTTGTCGTGTTCGGCGCCGTCGGGGTGGAAGGGCACGCCGACGACCAGCGCGTCGGGCTGCCATTCGGCAATCAGCGCCGCGATGGCGGCCAGGCGCGCATCGCCAACGGCTGCCAGCGTCTTCAGCGGCTGCGCCCGGCGCAGCAGGGTGTTGCCGGTGGCCACGCCGGTGCGGCGGGTGCCGAAGTCGAAAGACAGGAAGCTGAGCGTGCGGACAGTGGCACCGACGCCGGCACCCATCTCAGCGACCGGACGCGCGGCGCACCACCCGTCATGCATGCAGCACGGCACCTTGACCCAGCTTCCCGACACGGAACCGGCTCCGCCGGGCCGTTGGCGGACGGCCTGCGGCGGGGACGCCGCAGGCGCTCGTAGGCGAGGAACAGTCCGCAGGGACTGTTCTTCGTCCGACTCGCCCCACACGGGGGGTAGCGAGCGCCAGCGAGCTTGGGGGCCCCATTTCACGCATGTCCGGCTTCCTGCGACAGCATGCGCGGATCGATGCCCAGCAGCGCCAGCGCGGTGTCGTAGCGCCGTTCGATCGGCGTGTCGAAGATGACCCTGGGGTCGGCGTCCACCGTGAGCCAGCCGTTGCGGCCCAGCTCGTCTTCCAGCTGGCCGGCCTGCCAGCCGCTGTAGCCCAGCGTCACCAGCACCCTGGCCGGGCCGGTGCCTTCGGCCAGCGCCTCGAGCACGTCCTTGCTGGTGGTCATGGCCAGGCCGCCGGGCACCGACAGCGTGCTGTTGTAGGGCAGGTGGTCTTCGCCCAACTTTTCGTGCAGCACGAAGCCGCGCTCGGTCTGCACCGGGCCGCCGAAGTAGACCGGCTGCTCGGCCAGCTCTTCACGGTCGAGCGCCAGTTCGACCTTCTCGAACAGGTTCCTGAGGTTGATGTCGATGGGCTTGTTGATGACCAGGCCCAACGCGCCCTTCTCGTTGTGCTCGCAGAGGTAGACGACCGTGCGCGCAAAGGTCTCGTCGACCATGCCCGGCATGGCGATCAGGAACTGGTTCGTCAGGTCGATGCGGACAGCGTCGGGCATGTCAGTACCGCCGGGCCGCCCCAAGGTGCTGACGCGTCCCTTCAGGGCCGCGAACGCAGTGAGCTTGGGGCATGAACATTCGTGGATTCTATTCCCGGGCCACACTCCAAGCCGTGCACAAAACCCCTGCCCATCCCCCGCCGCGCCTGCTCGACCGCGCCCTGGTCTGGCTGCGCCGCGACCTGCGCACCGACGACCAGGCGGCGCTCTACCATGCGCTGAAGGCGGCGCGCCAGGTGTGGTGTGTGTTCGTGTTCGACCGCGACATCCTCGACTCCTTGCCGGGTCAGCAAGGCGGCCCCGCCGGGACCGCGAGGCAGGACCGCCGCGTCGAGTTCATACGCGACAGCCTGGTCGGCGTCGACGCCGAGTTGCGCGCGCTGGCCGCCTCGCACGGCATCGAGGGTGCCGGGCTGATCGTGCGCCACGGCTGGCCGGCCGAGGAGATCCCGGCGCTGGCCGCCCGCCTCGGTGTGCAGGCGGTCTACGCCAACCACGACGACGAACCTTCCGCGCTGGCGCGCGACGCCAGGCTGCGCGGCCTGCTGGCCGACCGCGGCGTGGCACTCCACACGTCGAAGGACCACGTGGTCTTCGAGCGCCGCGAGGTGCTGACGCTGGGCGGGGGTCCGTTCTCGGTGTTCACGCCCTACAAAAACGCCTGGCTGAAGAAATGCAACGACTACTTTCTGAGCGCCTACCCGGTGGCCAGGCACGCCTCGGCGCTGGCGCCGCTGCCCGGCGAAGCGGCGGGCCCGGCGCTCGTGTGCGGCGTGCCGACGCTGGAGTCGCTCGGTTTCCTGCGCACCAACCTGCGCCAGCTGCGCCTGCCCAGCGGCCCGGCGGGCGCGCAGGAACTGCTGGCCGATTTCCTCGACCGCATCGACCGCTACCGCGACAGCCGCGACTTCCCCGCCGTCAAGGGCCCCAGTTACCTCAGCACCCACCTGCGCTTCGGCACGGTGTCGGTGCGCCGGCTGGCACGCGAGGCCCTGCACCGCAGCGTGGCCGGCTCGCGCGGGGCCGAAACCTGGCTCAGCGAACTGATCTGGCGCGACTTCTACCACCAGGTGCTGCACCACCACCCGCGTGTGGTGCACAGCGCCTTCAAGCCGGCCTACGAACGCATCCGCTGGGACCACGGCAAACACGCCGACGAACTTTTCACCGCCTGGTGCGAGGGCCGCACCGGCTACCCGCTGGTCGACGCCGCGATGCACCAGCTGGCGCAGACCGGCTACATGCACAACCGCCTGCGCATGGTGGTGGCGAGTTTCCTCACCAAGGACCTGGGGCTGGACTGGCGGCGCGGCGAAGCCTGGTTTGCGCTGCACCTCAACGACTTCGATCTCGCCGCCAACAACGGCGGCTGGCAATGGGCGGCGTCCAGCGGCTGCGACGCCCAGCCCTACTTCCGCATCTTCAACCCGGTGGCGCAGAGCGAGAGGTTCGACCCCGAAGGCAAGTTCATCCGCCGCTACCTGCCCGAGCTGGCCAGGCTGCCCGACAAGCTGATCCACGCGCCGTGGCTGGCGCGCCCGGTCGACCTGCTGGCCGCCGACGTGAAGCTGGGCAGCGTCTACCCGGCGCCGGTGGTCGACCACGCCGCGGCGCGCGAGAAGACGCTGGCGCGTTACGCGGTGGTCAAGGGCGCCGACTGATCAGGCCGAGTTGAAGGGCGGCTGCGCCTCGGGGCGGAAGCCCAGGCTCTCGTACAGCGCCTCGGCGCGTGTATTGCCCTGCGTCACCACCAGCCGCACCACGGTTTCGTCGCCGGCGGCCAGACGGTTGATGGTGCGCAGCAGCCCGGCGCGTGCCATGCCGCGGCGCTGCCAGTCCGGCGCGGTGACCATCTGCGCCAGCAGCGGCAGGTCCTGCCACAGCGTGACGATCGTGGCCGAGACCAGACGGCCCTCGCGTTCCGTCACCTCCGACACCGACCACATCACCGTGCCCGCAGCGCCGGCGAAGATCTCGCGCACGATGCGTCGCGCATCGTCCAGCGTCTCGCCCTCGTCGTCGGGTGTGCCGCGGTAGGCATCGAGCAGCAACGCGCCCAGCGCGTCGGCGTCGGACAGCCTGGGCGGCCGTGCCGCCGGGTCGTCGGCCACCGGCCGTTGCAGCACCGGCGCGGCCAGCATGAAGCGGCTGCGGGCGTTCACCCGCCGCGCCCTTCGCTGAAACGCGCCAGCAGGGCCGCATGCTGCTTCGGCCAGGCGGCCAGGCCTGTTTCGTCGCCGTCGAACACGCTGTGCAGGAAGGCCAGCGCCAGCGCCTGCGTCGCGGCTTTGACCTGCGGGTTGAGCAGCGCGCCGCCGCTGCCGCGGCGGTCGGTGAACATGCTGTGCGAGCCGCCTTCGTAGACCGCCAGCCACTTGCGCGGGCCGCCGATGGCGTCGTAGACCTTCACGCGGTCTTCGGCGCCGCTGTAATAGCCGGGGATGCGGATGATGTCCTCGGTGGCCGTGACGTGCAGGCTGGGCACCGCCACCGGTGCCAGGATGGCGCGCGGTTCGGGCTCGCCGTAGAAGGGTGGCGCCGAGATCACGATGGCGCCGCGCACGCGGCCGTCTTGCAGGTCGAGCACACGGCCTTCGCGCGGCACCCGTGCGCCGCTGGCCAGCAGCGTGGTGTTGGCGCCGTAGCTGTGGCCGGCAGCGACGATGCGGTGTGCGTCGATGCGAGGCGCCAGTTCGCCGGCCAGCAGCGTGTCGAGCGCAAAACGCAGGTCCCGCGCGCGGTGGATCGCTTCCTTGTCCTGCGCCGCGTCCTGCAGCCGTCCCACCAGGCTGAAGACGCTGCCGGTCCACAGCGCACGGTCGCTGCCGACGTGCTGCAGGTGCAGGCTGGCGATGCCGTGGCTGGCGAAGTGGCTGCCCAGCCAGCTGTAACCGCGGCGCGAGCCGCCGATGCCGTGCGAGAACACCACCAGCGGCGTCGCGCGGCGCTGGTTGGGCAGGTACAGGCGCACCGGCACCGCACGATCGCGCGCGGGGTCGACCCAGTCGAGGTCGAGCGCGCCGAAAGACTCGGTCTCGGCGGCCCAGGCCGTCGCCGCACGCAGCGGCCACGCCGCGGCCAGCGTGGCCGCCACCAGGCCCAGGCGCAGGCAGTGGCGCCGGTTCAGCTTCATGCCGCGGCCTCCTGCTTGGCCGCCGGTGGCGCGCGCCGCCGGCGGGTCAGCCGCTTCAGCGCCTGGATGGCGTCGTCGACGTAGGTGAAGAGCACCGGAATCACGAGCAGGCTCAGGAAGGTGCTGGTGATCAGCCCGCCGATGACGACGATGGCCATCGGCGCGCGGAAACTCGGGTCGGTGCCCCAGCCCAGCGCGATGGGCAGCATGCCGGCGGCCATGGCGATGGTCGTCATGATGATCGGCCGCGCACGTTTGTGGCAGGCGTCGAGGATGGCTTCCAGCCGCGCCAGGCCGTGGTCGCGCCGCGCCAGGATCACGTAATCGACCAGCAAGATCGAATTTTTCGTCGCGATGCCCATCAGCATGATGAGCCCGATCATGCTCGGCATCGACAGTGCGGTGTGGGTGACGAACAGCGCCAGGAAGGCGCCGGGAACCGACAGCACCAGCGCGCCCAGGATGGTGGCCGGCTGCACGAAGTCCTTGAACAGCAGCACGAGCACGATGTAGATGCACAGCACACCGGTCAGCATGGCCAGGCCGAAACTCGCGAACAGCTCGCCCATGGCCTCGGCGTCGCCGATCTCGGTCTGGATGACGCCCGGCGGCAGGTTTTTCAGGCTGGGCAGCGCGAGCACGGCGTCCTTGACGTCGCCCAGCGCCTGCTGGTTGAGCTCGATCTCGAAGTTGACGTTGCGCTGGCGATTGTAGCGGTCGATGCTGGCCGGGCCGCTGTCGATGGCCAGGCTGGCCACGCTGCCCAGCATCACCGGGCCGTTTTTGCCGGGCACCGGCAGGCGCTCCAGCAGCGCGAGATCGCTGCGCGCGCTGGCCGGCAGGCGCACGACGATGGGCACCTGGCGCTGGCTCAGGTTCAGCTTGGGCAGGCTCTGGTCGTAGTCGCCGGCGGTGGCGATGCGCAGCGTGTCGGCGATGGCCGCCGAGGTGACGCCGAGATCGGCCGCCTTGGCCGGGTCGGGGCGCACGATGAGCTCGGGGCGCACCAGGCTGCTGCTGCTGGTCACCGCGCCGATGCCGGCGATGGTGCGCAACTCGCGCTCCACCACCGCGGCGTGGGCGGCCAGTGTGGCGCCGTCTTCACCGGCCAGCACCAGCACGTATTTCTCGGCGCTCTGGCCGAAACCCACCTTCACGCGCACACCGGGCAGCACGGCCAGCGCCTCGCGCAGCTGCGACTCGATGGCCTGCTTGCTGAGGCCGGGCCGGTCGCTGCGGTGCGTCATGTTGATCGTCAGCGTGGCCTTGGTGACGTCGGGCACGCCGCCGCCGGGCGTGAAGGTGTCGGCGCCGGTGCTGCCCGCACCCACTGCGGTGTAGACGAGCTTGACGTGCGCGTTGCGCTGCACCAGCAGCCGCGCCTGTTCGGCCGCGGCCAGGCTCTGTTCGTAGGTGCTGCCGGGCGGCAGCGTCACCGTCACCTGGGTCTGGCTCAAATCGTCGGGCGGCAGGAAACCGGTGGGCAGGTAGGGCACGAGCATGAAGCTGCCGACGAAGAACACTGCCGTGGCGGCCATCGTCAGCACACGGTGCTTCAGGCACCACGCCGCCCAGCCGAGGTAGCGCTTCATCCAGCCCGGTTCTTGAATTTCCCCCTTGGGGGGCTTCAGGATGTACGCGGCCATCATCGGCGTCAGCACACGCGCCACGACGAGGCTGAAGAAGACTGCGATGGCCGCCGTCCAGCCGAACTGCACGAAAAACTTGCCCGGCACGCCGGCCATGAAGGCGGTGGGCAGGAAAACCGCGATCAGCGTGAAGGTGGTGGCGATGACGGCCAGCCCGATCTCGTCGGCCGCTTCCATCGCCGCCTGGTAGGGCGTCTTGAGCAATGCCTGCCCCCAGGTCTTCGCTTCGCTCAGCCCGCCCCCCGTGGCGGTCTGCGCCGCTTGGGGCGGCCCGGCGCTGCGCATGCGCAGGTGGCGCATGATGTTCTCGATTTCGACGATCGCGTCATCGACCAGGATGCCCACCACGAGGCTCATGCTCAGCAGCGTGATGACGTTGAGCGTGAAGCCGAAGACGTAGTGCATCACCGCGAAGGCCGGGATGATGGACAGCGGCAGCGCGGTGGCCGCCACCAGCGTGGCGCGCCAGTCGCGCAGGAAGAGCCAGACCACCAGCACTGCCAGCGCCGCGCCTTCCAGCAGCAGGATCATGCTGCCGTGGTAGTTCTCGATCACCGGGTCGACGAAGTTGAAGGCCTCGGTCACGGTCACGTCGGGGTGGCCGGCACGCAGCTTGTCGAGCGCGGCGCGCACACCGTCGGCAACGTCGGTTTCGCCGGCGCCGCGCGAACGCACGATCTCGAAGCCCACCACCGGCGCGCCGTTGAGCAGCGCGCCGCTGCGCCGTTCGGCCACGGTGTCGCTGACGCTGGCCACCTGGTCGAGCCGGATGCGGCGGCCGTCGGCCAGCGCGATGTCCAGCCGGCCGAGTTCGGCCGCGCTCTGCACGGTGGCGATGGTGCGCACGCTCTGCTCGACGCCGCCGACATCGGCACGGCCGCCGGCGGCGTCCTGCTGCACGGCGCGCAGCTGGCGCGAGATGTCGGCCGCGGTGGCGCCCAGCGCCAGCAGGCGCGCCGGGTCGAGCTCAACCCGTACCTCGCGCGTGACGCCGCCGACCCGCGCCACGCTGCCCACGCCGCGCACCGCCAGCATGGCCTTCGTGACCTGGTTGTCGACGAACCAGCTCAGCGCCTCGTCGTCCATGCGGCTCGAGGCCACGGTGTAGGTGAGGATGGGCGCACCGGCCAGGTCGAGCTTGGAGATGACGGGGTCGCGCAGTTCGGCGGGCAGGTCGGCGCGCACCCGCGAGACGGCCGAGCGCACGTCGTCCAGGGCCTCCTGCGTCGGCTTCTCGAGGCGGAATTCCACCGTCACGATGGCCACGCCGTCCTGCACCTTGGTGTAGATGTTCTTCACGCCCTGCAGCGCGGCGACGGCGTTCTCGATCTTGCGCGCGACCTCGGTCTCCATCTGCGCCGGCGCGGTGCCGGGCAGGCTGGCGGTGACGTTGATGGTGGGCAGGTCGATGTCGGGGAACTGCTGCACCTTCATGGCGCGGAAGCCCAGCACGCCGGCCAGCGTGAGCAGCACGAAGAACATCACCGCCGGAATCGGGTTGCGGATGCTCCAGGACGAGACGTTGATCATCGGCGGCTCCGGCTTCAGCGGCTGGCGGTGGTCTTCGGCGCGGGCGCGGCCGCCGGATTGGACGGCGCCGCCGTGTCGATGACACGCACGGTGTCGCCGTCGGCCAGGAAACCCGCGCCGCTGGCCACCACGCGGGTGGCGGCGTCCAGGCCGCTGGTGATCTCGATGCGCTCGCCGACGCGGCGGCCCACGCCCACCTTGGCCTGCGCCACACTGCCGTCGGCGCCGAGCTTGAAGACGTAGGCGAAGCCGTCGCGCAGCAGCACCGCGCTCTGCGGCAGCGTCAGCGCGCTGCGACGGCCGGTTTCGATCTCGCCGCGCGCAAACATGCCGGCCTTCAGCGCCCCAGCTGCGGCGAAGTCGACGTAGACGATGCCGTTGCGCGTGGCCGCGTCGACGGTGGGCGCGACCATGCGCACCTTGCCCACCACCGCTGCGCCACCGGGCGCGGCCACGCGCACCACCTGCCCCGCTTGCACCTGCACCAGCTCGGATGACGCAACTTCGGCGCGCCATTCCAGCCGGCCCTGGCGGATGAGGCGGAAGAGCTCTACCCCCGACGGCACCACGGCGCCGACGGTGGCGTTGCGGGCCGAGATCACGCCGCTGTCGGGCGCCAGCACCTGGGCTTGCGCCAGGCGCAGCTGCTGCACGCGGGCGGCGGCGCGCACGGCGTCCAGCCGCGCCTGCGCGGTGCGCTCGGCGGTGAGCAGCTGGTTGACCTGCTGCGCGCTCAGGGCGCCGCTGGGCTGCAGTTCGCGTGCACGCTGGGCGTTGGCCGCGGCCTCGGCCAGCGTGGCTTCGGCCTCGGCGACGGCGGCGCGGCTCTGCGCCGCCTCGGCCTGCGCCAGATCGGCGACGAAGGTGGCCAACACCTGGCCGCGTCTTACGACATCGCCGACGTTGACACGAACCTCGGCCAGGCGCCAGCCATTGCCCTCGGCGCCGACGATGGCCTCCTGCCAGGCGGCCACGTTGCCGCCGGCCGCCAGCGCGGCTGCAATCTCGGTGCGCTGGGCCTGCGTGGCGTTGACGGTCAGCGCCGGCCGCGGCGCTGCGCTGGCGCCGCCCTGGGCCAGGGCGGCGCCAGCGGTCGCGAGGGCCAGGGCCAGCAGCAGCGCGGCGGTGACGGTGCGGGGTCGGGTCGTGATGGGCATGGTGGGGCGGGCAGCTTCGGGGGTCTGGGCAGGCGGTTCAGGGATGTGCGGCAGCGGCGGCGAGTTCCAGGCCGCGGCGCTCGGCTTCCGCCTGCACCAGCGCGCGGCCGTAGCAGGTCAGCGCGTCGGCCCAGCGGTCCAGCGCGCGCGGCCCGGCGTCGAGGCCGGGCGCGATCTGGTGGTGGATGTCGTGGCCCACGTGCAGGTGCACACCCAGCCCGGCCAGGCAGACCACCAGGCGTGTCAGTTCCAGGTCGGGCCGGGCCAGGCCGAGGTGGCGCGCCAGCACCGCCGCCAGGCCTTCGTGCAGCGGCTTGATGCCCTGCGCGATCTCCTCGTCCCACAGTCCGGTGGGTTCGAACATCTCGCGGAAGCGCAGCTTCATGCACAGGCGCGTCCGGTCGCCCTCGCGCAGCGGCGCGAGGAAGATCTCGAAGAAGCCGCGCAGCACCTGCTCCAGCGTCAGGTCGGGGGCGCTGAAGCGCGCCAGGTCGGCCTCCGCGCCACTGCCCTGGGGCCCGAAGAACACCGCGCGGTACAGGCCCGCCTTGTCGCCGAAGTAGTAGCTGATGGCGGCGACGTTGACGCTGGCCGCCTCGGCGATTTCACGCGTAGAAGTGCGCGAGTACCCCTGCTGCGCGAACAGGCGCAGGCCGGCGTGCAGCAGCCGGACGCGGGCGTCCTCGGCCGCCGGGGCCGTGCGGGCGGCCGGAGCTGGGGCTGGCGGTTCGCGGCGGGTTGTCATCGCCGCCACTGTAGCGCCGAGAATCAAACGTTTGTTTGAATCGACCCGGCATGCCCAGCAGCGCATCAGGGTCAACCCGCGGTCGGCCCCGCGCTTGCCTGGGCTGGGGCCAGGCTAGAACAGCTCGACGTCGCTGTCGTGCTCGCTTTCGACCAGATGCCCGGCGGCCACCAGCTGGCCGTGGTCGGCCACCTGATTGCGGCCGTTCTGCTTGACGTGGTACAGCGCCTTGTCGGCACGCTCGAAGGCGCCGGTGGGCGTATCGCCCGGGCGCATCGCGGTGAAACCGATGCTGACGGTGATGTGCTCGACCTGCGGGAAGCGGTAGCCGGCGACGTTGCAGCGCAGGCGTTCCAGCGCCGTCAGCGCTGCCACGGTGTCGCCGCAGCGCATCAGCACGACGAACTCCTCACCACCGAAGCGGTAGAGGTGGTCGTGGAAACGGAAGCTGCTGCGCATCAGCCGCGACAGCAGCAGCAGCACCTCGTCGCCGATAAGGTGGCCGAAGGCGTCGTTGACACGCTTGAAGTGGTCGATGTCGATGACCGCCAGCCACAGCGCACCGCCCGGCGCGGGCCGCCGCAGTTCGTCGCCGGCCAGCGTGTCGGCGCGTGAAGACGGTGATGGCTCCTGTGCGCTCACGCGCAGGAAGCTTTCGTCAAAGGTCTTGCGGTTGAGCAGCCCGGTCAGCGTGTCGCGTTCGCTGTAGTCGAGCAGGCCCTGGAAGTTGCGGTAGATGCGCAGGATGCTGCCCACGAGGCGCAGATCTTCGGCGGTCAGCGGCTCGGTGGCGACGATCTCGAGCACACCCACGGCCTGCCATTCGGTGGCCATGGGGAAAAAGGCCACCGAAGGCGGCCCGGGCAGTTCGAAGGCCTCTCCGCCCTGCAGGCAGGCGAGGCGGTTGGGGAAGGCTTCCAGCAGCGGCAGACTGCCGGCCTCGGCCCACAGCGGGTCGGCACGCGCCGTGCTGTCGCCGCGCTGCAAGCAGGCCCGTGTCAGCCAGTAGCGCCGGTCGCCGTCGCCGACGACGCGGTAGATGCCCACGCCATCGGCCCGCAGCAGGTCCATGAGGGCGCCGACCAGGCTGACATCGAGCACGTCGCGGTCACGGAAGCCCGTGAGGTCGGCCAGGTGTTCGATGACGCGCGACATCGACGCTCAGTCACCGAACTGCTGCACTGCGGAGCGGCCGGGCTGCGGCAGTCAAGCCGACACGTCCGCGCCGGCGTAGCGCGCCACCAGGGTCAGCAGCTCCTCTTCCGAGTAGGGCTTGCCGAGGTAATGGTTGGCGCCCAGCTGCTCGGCGTAATCACGATGCTTCTGCGCCGTGCGCGAGGTGATCATCACCACCGGCAGCGTCGCCAGACGGGTGTCGGCGCGCACGTTGCGCAGCAGGTCGAAGCCGTCCATGCGCGGCATCTCGATGTCGGACAGCAGCACCACGGGGCGCTCGTCGGCCAGCTTCTCCAGCGCGTCCAGGCCGTCCTTGGCGGTGACGACGCGGTAGCCTTCCCGCACCAGCAGGCGCTGCGTGACGCGCCGCACGGTGAGCGAATCGTCGACCACCATCACCATCGGCGCACGGGGCGCCTGGGCCGGTTCGGCCTCGGGCGCGGCCGGCGTGCCCGCAGGCACCGCGGCGGCCTGCAGCATGCGGGCGCGCGCCTCGTCGCCGTAGAGCGCGGCCAGCGCCACCGGGTTGTAGATCAGCGACACGGCGCCCGAAGGCAGCAGCGTCACGCCGGCCAGGCCGGGCAGGCGCGCCAGCTGCGGGCCGACGTTCTTGACCACCACTTCCTGGTTGCCCACCACCTCGTCGAGGTGCACCGCCACACGCTGCGCCGCGCTGCGGATGATGACCACCGTCTGGTTGCGTCCGGCAACCTCGCCGCGCGCGCCGGCGCGCAGCAGAGCGCCGAGCCAGAAGAACGGCACGTCCTCGTCGGCGTAGCGCAGCGTTAAGCTGGTGTAGGCCTGGGTGACCTCGGCGCTGGGCACGCGGCGCACGGTCTCGATCAGCGTCGACGGCACCGCCACCTGCTGCTCGCCGCAGCGCAGCATCACCACCTGCGTGACGGCGGTGGTCAGCGGCAGCAGCAGCTTGAAGCGGGTGCCCTGGGCAGCTTCGCTCAGCGTCTCGATGCGGCCGCCCATGGCGTTGACCTCGGCGCGCACGACGTCCAGGCCGACACCACGGCCGGCGATCTCGGTCACCGTCTCGGCGGTACTGAAGCCGGGCTTGAAGATGAACTGCGCCAGCTCGGCTTTGCTGGGCGCCGCGTCGGCTTCGAGCAGACCCCGCTGCACGGCCCGCTGGCGGATGCGCGCCAGGTCGAGGCCGCCGCCGTCGTCGGCGAATTCCACCGCCACTTCGTTACCCGCCTGGGCCACCGTGATGGTGACGACGCCGGTGACGTCCTTGCCCGCGGCGGTGCGCGCCGCAGGGGCCTCGACGCCGTGTGCGACGCAGTTGCGCAGCAGGTGCTCGAAGGGGCCGACCATGCGTTCGAGCACGCCGCGGTCGATTTCGATGGCGCCGCCGAGGATCTCCAGCCGCACCTGCTTGGCGGTCTCGCGCGCTGCCTGGCGCACGGTGCGCTGCAGGCGCTCGGCCATGCTCTCGAACTCGACCATGCGCGTGCGCAGCAGGTCGTCCTGCAGTTCACGCGTCAGCCGCGCCTGCGCCGCCAGCTCGTCTTCACTGCTTTGCAGCGTGCGCTGCAGGCTGCGCTGCAGCGTGGCCACGTCGTTCACCGACTCGGCCATGAAACGCGTCAGTTCCTGGAAGCGGGTGAAGCGGTCCATCTCCAGCGGGTCGAAGCTCTCGGCCGCGGCTTTGGCAGCCTCGATGCGCGTGTTGATCTGCGTCTCGGCCTGCAGCTCGATGTCGCGCAACTGCTTGCGCATGCGGTCCAGGCTGTCGGTGAGATCGTTCAGCGAGCCCTGCAGCAGCTTGACGTCGCTATCGATGCGCGCGCGCGTGATGCTCACCTCGCCGGCCTGGTTCACCAGCCGGTCGAGCAGGCTGGCGCGCACCCGCACGACGGCGTTGCCAGCCGCGGCGCGGTCGGGGCCGGCGGCCTCGGCCGTTTCGCCGAGGCTGAAGCGCGCCCAGTCGATCTCGGGTGGCGGCGCGGCCGGGGGCGGGGGCGCGGGCCGCTCGGCCATAGTGGCCGGCTCGGGGGCCAAGGCGGGTTCGGCGGTCGAAAGGGCCTTGGCGGCTGCTTCGGCAAACGCCGCGGGCTCGATGCCGATGTCGGCCGCCTCCGGCAGGGCTTCTGCCGCAGGTGTTTCCGGTGCCGGGAATTCGAAGTCGACGCCGGCCTCGGCGGCGGCTTCGACGCCAGGCTCGGCGGTTTCTTCCGCGACCACGGCTTCAGCGGGCTCGGCTGCTTCGGCCGCTTCGGCGACTTGCTCGGCTTCGGCTTGCACCGGCGCCGGCGCAGGCGCAGGCGGTGCCTGCGGCGCGGGCACGGCCGCGCGCAGCGGCTGCGCCACCGCGCCGCCATGGCGCAGGGCGTCGAAGAGGCCGCTCATCGCGTCGGCACGCGCCATCAACGGCTCGATGTCCTCGGCCTGGGCCGGGACGCCGGCGGCCAACGCCTCGATGTCCGTCTCCAGCCGGTGCGCCACTTCGCCCAGGCGCATCGCGCCGGCCAGCCGCGCGCCGCCCTTCAGCGTGTGCAGCGTGCGCATGCAGGCCATGGGCGCGTCGGGGTCGGCCGGGCGGTCGAGCCAGTCGCGCAGCCGCGACTGCAGCTGCGGCAGCAGTTCGTCGGCCTCTTCCTCGAAGATCGGCAGCAGCTCGTGGTCGATGTTGTCCTCGACCTCGATGCCGGCCAGCGCCGCCGCGTCGTCGGGCGTGAGACCGGCCCCGGGCAAGGGCAGGCGCTCATGCGCGGCCAGCCGTTCCATCAGCGCCGGGTCGACCTCACGCAGGAAGCCGGCCGCGAACTGGTGCAGCAGGCGGCGGACCTCGTCGGCGGCGGCGCTGAACAGCACCGGCTCGCCTTCGCGTGCACGGCCGGCCTCGCGTGAGCGCATCAACGCGTGTTCGAGCGCCCGCGCCAGGGCCGAGAGGTCGCTATAGCCCACCGTGGCCGAGCTGCCGGCCAGCGAATGTGCCAGCGCCACTGCGGTGTCGGGCACGGGGTGGCGCGACGACTCCAGCGCCCACTCGGCGAGTTCGGTGACGAGCCGCCGCGACAACTCGTCGGCCTCGTTGAGGTAGATGTTGAAGAGCGGGATGCTGATGCGCAGCGGCCCGATGAGCTTGACCTGCTCTTCGTCCTCGGCCTCTTCTTCAGCCAGCGGGGCGGCGGCGGAAGTCGGTGCGGCGGCCTCGAAGTCGAGCGCCAGGTCGGCGGGCTCGGACGCCGGCGCGAAGGCTTCGAGGTCAAAGGAGAAGTCGGGTTCGACGGCCGCTTTTGCGCCCGCGGGGGCCTCTTCTTCGAGCGTCGGCAGCGGCACGGTGTCCAGCACCGGGTCGTGCACATAGGCAGGCACCGCGGCAGGCGCCACCGGCGCGGCTGCCAAGTCGGGGAAAAGCGCGTTGAGGTCGGCGAGGTCGATCTCCAGCGCCTCGCCCTCGGGCATCGCTTCGGTGGGGGCGTCCAACGGCAGGTCGAGCAGGTTCACCGCCGCGGCCGGCATCGCCGGCAGCGGCGCCGGCTCGGCGTCACCGAAGGCACCGAGGTCCAGCTCGAAGGTCGGCAGGTCTGCCGCTTCCATGCCGGCCGTGGTCGGCGCGGCTGGCAGACGCCCGAGGTCGAGGTCGGCCGCGCTGGGCAGGTCGGGCACACGCGCGGTCAGGTTGTCGAGCACCAGCGTTGGCGTATCTCCACCCTCTTCGGGTTCGGGGGTCGCAGCTTGCTCGGCGGCCTCTTCGGCGGACGGTGTCAGTTCGAAGGCAAAGTCGATGCTGCCGGCGGCGATGTCGGCGCGGGGCAGGATCTGCGTCGGCACGGACACTTCCGCCGCGGCGTCGGCGGACGGCGCCGGCACCAGTTCGGGCAGGGCCGGCAAGGCCAGGTCCGCGGCGGCTGCTTCGGCCTCCTCGGGCGGCGGCTCGAAGCGCAGTTCGATGAGTTCGCCCACCGAGGGCTCGGGCAGCGGCGCCGGCGCCGACACCGGGCCCCCTTCGGCCCGGCTGGCGTCGAACACGGCCTCGGCGGCGCGCGGCGCGCTCGGGCGCACGAAGATCTGCGTCGTCTCGTCACCGGAGCCGGCTTCGCCCGCTGCGCCGGCGCGCTGCGGCGCAGCGATGGGCAGGCGTTGGCCGTCCACGCGCAGGGCGTCGGCGGCGCGGCTGAGGTCGGCGGCGTTGTGGCCGCGGTCTTCACCCGCGGCGATGGCCTCGGTCCAGCCGGCCAGGTAGTTCAGCGCCTCGGCGGTGAACAGGCGCAGCGGGCTGTCCATGCGCGCCGCCTGGGCCAGGCGGTCGTTGTAGAGCTGCTCGCAGGCCCAGCCGCCATCGCCGAAGTCCTTCAGCCCGACCATGCGCGAGCTGCCCTTGAGCGTGTGGAAGGCGCGCCGCACAGCCGTCAGATCGGTGGCGTTGTCGGGGGCGTCGGCCAGGCGTTCGAGGGCCGCGTGTGCGTCGGCGATGACCTCGCGCGCTTCCTCGATGAAGATGTCGCGCATCTCCGCGTCGTCTTCGAGGCCGGTGCCGCCGGCAGGGGCCGGCCGTTCGGCAGGCAGCGGCGCCGACGGGGGCACCGGCGGCGCGGCCGGCGGCGACAGCGCCGCCACGGCCTCGACCAGCTCGGCACGCACGTCGCGGCGTGCCTCGGCGTCGGCATCGCCGGCCAACGTGCGCTGCGCGCTGCCCAGCAGGCGCGCCAGTTCGGGCTGATCGGCGGCGTAGGCACGCTGGGCCAGCGGCTCCAGGTGGCGCGCCAGATCAGCGTCGGACACCGCCGGCTGCGCGGCCAGGCTGGCGGCTTCGCGCAGCTGCTCCAGCAGCGGCAGCGCGGAGGGCGCGGTTTCCACCGGCGCCGGTGCCGTCTCGTCGAAGGCGGCGAAGGCCGAGACCCGTTCGCTCTGGCCCATCACGGCGCTGAGGTTGCCGGTTTCGGGGTCGAAGCGGAACAGGCTCTTGGCCAGCGCCGGCTGCACGCTGAGCATGTCGATGAGGAAGCTCAAAGCGCCGAGGTTGTCGGCCAGGCGGTCGAAGGTGCCGGCCTGCACGGCGCGCTGCGGGTCGACCTCGGTCTGCGCCAGCGCGTCGACGTCGTCGCGCATGTGCAGCGCGGCGGCCGAGGCCTGTTCCAGCCCCAGCACCGAGAGCACGCCGCGCATCGCCGACAGCTGCGCCGGCACCGGGATCAGCAGCTGGCGCTGCGAGGGGTCGCGGAAATACTGGTCGATCTGCTTTTCGATCTCGCTCAGCGAAGCGCGCAGTTCCTGCACCACGCTGCCCATGGTCTGGCGGTCGCTGACGCGGCGGTACAGCTCCTCCATCCAGCTGTCGAGCGGGCGCGGCTCTGCCCCGCCGCGCACAGCGTCGATACGGCGCGCCAGGTGCTGCACACGCGGCGCCAGCTCAGGGTAGTCGAACTCACCGTCTTCGAGCGAGGCGTCGAGGTAGAGGATGCCGGTGGCCACTTCCATCGCCAGCGCCGGCGGCGGCGCGGCTTCGGACGCCACTGTCTGCGCCACCGCGGCCTGCAGCGACTGCGCCAGCTGCTCGCCGTGCGGCAGCATGCGCTGCAGCGATTCGCCGACCAGTGCAAACTGCTCGGGCAACGCCGTCATGCGGTGCAGTTCACCGCCGGCCACGGCCGACCAGGAGTCCTTGGCCGCCGCCACGCGCTTGCGTGCCAGCGCCAGCACCGCCGGGTCGAAGCGGCCCAGGCGCGAGGTCTCGTAGTCGGCAGTGGGCTGGGCGTCGAGGCTCCAGGCCTTGCGCACCGCGGTCAGCCGCGGTGCTTCGCGCCCGGGCATCGGCGCCTTGGCGTGGCTGCAGAAAAAAAGCAGGTCCTGCGCCAGGCGGTCGGACAGTTCGTCCTGGCCGTTTTCGCGCATGCGAAGTTGCGCCAGCAGGCGCGAAGCCAGGCGCTTGGCGTAGACGTCGCTCATCAGCAGGCCGCTGGCCTGGGCCTGGAAAACGGCGGCGGCCAACTGCCAGAAGGTGGTCTGGTGGGCGCCCGACGCGCCCGCGGTGCGCGCACCGGCGGCGAGGTCGGCGCAGAGGTCGCTCATGCGGTCGAGCGGGCCGCGTGCAAACGCTCCGGCCGGCTGGCGCATCAGCGCCAGCACCAGCGATTCCATCTCGCCACGCGCGCTGTTGTCGGCGTTGCGCGGCGTCGCGGTGGCATCGTGCGGCAGCTCGCGCCATTGCCATTCGATCTTCCACAGGTCCGCCGGGTGCACACGGTCGGCGCCCGCCAGCTGCAACGCGGCGCGGTACTGCGGGAACAGCATCACCGGCGACACCGCCTTGCCGGCCAGCTGCCGGGCCAGGAAGTCGAGCAGCGCGAACGAGGTCTTCTCTACCGTCTCGACCGCCGCCGCGTTGACCAGCGCCGGGCGCGACGCCATGCGCTGCACGGCGGCTTCGCTGGCACGCAACACGTCGGCCGCGGCCGGCAGGCCGACAAGTTCGAGCGCACCCACGCCCTGGTGCAACTGGGCACGCGCGGCGCGCAACACGGCGGGGTCGACGGCGTCGAGGTCGCTGCCGGCGGTGGCCTCGGCCTCCTTCAGGTAGCGGCGCAGCGCCTTGTGCGCGGCCTCGAGCGAACGCCGCAATTCGCCGTTCACCCAGGCCAGGGCGCTCAGGTCGTCGCCTGGCTTGATCTCGATGCCGGCGCCTGGGGTGTTCATCGTTTGGGCAGCGGCCAAGCGTCAGGAGATCTTGAACCGCGCGACCGAGGCCTTCAGCTCCTCGGCGGTGCGCGACAGTTCGCGCACCATCTGCGCCGTCGAACGTGTGCCTTCGGAAGTCTGCTCGGTCACCGCGAAGATGTGCTGGATGTTGGCGGCCACGACGTTGGCCGATTCGGCTTCCTTCGAGGCTTCGGCGGAGATGCGCTGGATCAGGTCGGACAGTTCACGCGTGACGCGGTCGATGTCGCCCAGCGCGGTGCCGGCGGCGTCGGACAGCCGTGCCCCTTCCACCACGCCCTGCGTGCTGCGCTCCATGGCGCCCACGGCGTCCTGGGTGTCGGTCTGGATGGTGCGCACGATGGCGGCGATCTGCCGCGTGGCGTCGCCGGAGCGTTCGGCCAGCCGCTGCACTTCTTCCGCGACGACCGAAAAGCCGCGGCCGGCGTCGCCGGCACTCGCGGCCTGGATGGCGGCGTTCAGCGCCAGCACGTTGGTCTGCTCGGTAATGTCGGAGATCAGCTCGGTGATCTCGCCGATTTCCTGCGAGCTTTCACCCAGGCGCTTGATGCGCTTGGAGGTCTCCTGGATCTGGTCGCGGATGGCGTTCATGCCGCCGATGGCGTTCTGCACCGCGGACAAACCCGTCTCGGCGGCGCGCAGCGACTGCCGCGCCACCTGGGCCGTTTCCTGCGCCTGCGCCGACACGTCGTTGATGCGGCCGGCCATCTGCAGCACGTCTTCGCCGGTCTCGCGGATGTCGCGCAGCTGTTCGGTCGACGCCGCCAGCAGCTCGGTCGAGGTCTGCTCGACCTGCTGCGTGGTGTCGGTCACCCGGCCCACCGTGTCCTGCACCTGGGCCACCAGCGTGCGCAGCTCTTCCACCGTGTAGTTCACCGAGTCGGCGATGGCGCCGGTGATGTCTTCGGTCACCGTGGCCTGCTGCGTCAGGTCGCCTTCGGCCACCGTCTGCAGTTCGTTCATCAGGCGAAGAATGGCGGCCTGGTTGGCGTCGTTGACGCGCTTGGCTTCCTGCTCCTGGCGCTCGGCCTCGTAGCGCTGCGCGTCGGCGGCCTTGGAGCGGCCGGTCTGGTCGATCACGAACAGCCGCAGCAGGCCGAACGCGCCTGCACCCAGAACGGCGAGCGAAAGCACCAGCACGCCAAGGCGCCAGCCGCCAAAGCCGGCCTCGGCGGCGAGGCCCTGCTGCAGGCTGTCGAGGCCCTTGCGCAGCGGCTCGGAGTCGCCGACGATGATCGCCTGCGCCTCGCGCGCGGCCACCAGGCCCTGCAGGTTGCCCAGGATGGCGCTGGCATCGGTGCGCGTCTTTTCGTACTGCTTCAGCAGTTCCTGCAGCTTCTCGCGCACCTGCGGTTCGCGCGTGCCGGGCAGGCGCAGGTCGGCGTTGCCGGCGATCACGCCCTGCGCGATCTCGCGGAAGGAGTTCAGGTCCTTGCCGAGCAGGAACACCGCCTCGGCGCTGACACCTTCGGTGGTCAGGAATTCGTTGGCGCTCTTGCCGATGCGTTGCGTCAGCATCACGAGCTGGCCCACGGCCGACAGCTCGGCCGCCGAGGCGCCCGCCTGCAACTTCAGCGACGACACGGTTTCTGCGGTTTCGAGCAGGTCGGCGCTCTGGCGGTTGATGGCGCGCAGCGCCTGGCCGACTTCGGTCAGCGTCTTCTGCTGGCCCAGCACGATGGCGGCGTTCTGCTCGGCACGCGTCACCAGCGGCAGCAGCGCGTCCAGCGCTTCCTGCTGCGAGCCCGGCGCTGCGGCGACGTCGCCTTCACCGGTCTTCAGGCTGCGCACGTTCCTGGCCAGGATGTCGATCGACTCCTTCACTTCCGGGAAGGCCGCCGCGTTGCCCACCAGGGCCTGCGAAACCGACTTGGCCAGCCGCTGCGACTGCGTCGTCGCCTGCCCCGCGGCACCCACCTGTGCGGCGCTGCGGTTGCTGGCTGTCAGCACCAGGATGGCAGTGATCAGCAGCCCGGCCAGGCCGACGGAAAACAGCACCAGCATCGCGCGCTGCTGTCGCGCCAGCGCCCAGCCGCCGACCACGGGCAGGCCGCTGGTGAAGTCTTCGCCGTCACCGCGCCCCTCGGCATGCTGGCTTTCGGGGAACTCGCCCGCCAGTTCCGACGGCGCCGCCTCGCTGATGATGGAGCCATCTTCCGCGTCGATGCGGCTGGGCTGCCCGGACAGCGTGCTCTGCCCGAGGTGGATGGTGGCCTCCATCGGGTTGCCAGGCGCGGCCAGTTCGTTGAAGTTGGCTGCGGTTTCGGCGCTGTCGGGCTTGGCGCCGGCGTTGCCTTTGATCCGGTCAAGGAAGCTCATCTCGTCCTCGTCATGGCTGGGGTACAGGCCTGCGGCACACGCCGGCGTTGCGGATGGCTGCGGAAGAACGACAGCGCGTCGTTCATGCGGAAATGGCCAGGAACTGTTCGTGGCGCACGAGGGCGGAGAGATCGATCTCCTGCCACACGCGGCCGGCCTCGTCCCGCCAGCGTGCGCCCGCAAAGGCCGGGCGCGGTACCTCGTCGGCGGGCTCGGGGCTCAGCTGCCCGGCGCTGCGCAGGCCGGCCAGCCGGTCCACCAGCACCGCGCAATTGGCGCCGAAGCGCGGGTTGAAGGCCAGCAGCCGCGCCTGTTCACGCACGGCGTCGCGCGCGATCGGTGCGCGCAGGCCGAGGAAGGCGGCGAGGTCGACGACGCCATGCAGGCCGCCGCGCAGGTTGGCCACGCCCATGAACCACTTCTGGCTGTGCGGCACCGGCAGCAGCGTGCCCACGGAGAAGATCTCGCCCGCCGTCGACAGCGGGAACAGCAGGCCCTGGCCCGCGCATTCGACGGCCAGCCACGACAGCGCGCGCACTTCGGTGCGCGCCTGCTGCAGCCGTTCGGCCAGACGGCTCTGCAGTTCGCGCAGGGCTTCGCGTTTGGCCATCAGTGGGCGGCTCGGCGGGCGGCTCGGCGGGCCATCATCAATCGAAGGCCTTGATCTTGGCGAACAACTCGTCGCCGTTGACGGGCTTGACGATGTAGTCGCGCGCGCCCTGGCGCATACCCCAGACCTTGTCGGTTTCCTGGTTCTTGCTGGTGCACATGATGACCGGCACGTCGGCGAAGCGCGGGTCGCGGGTGATGCTGCGCGTGAGCTGGAAGCCGTTCTGGCCCGGCATCACCACGTCCATCAGGATGAGGTCGGGCTTTTCCTCGGCCAGGCGTCGCATCGCCTCTTCGCCGTTCTCAGCCGTGCGCACGGCATAACCCGCCTTGCCCAGCAGCGAAGACAGGTGATGCAGCTCGGTCTTCGAGTCGTCGACGACGAGGATCTTGTGGATCGGCATCGGGGTTGTTCCTTGGGTGGGGCCGCGCTCGGGCGCGTCAGGCGGCGCCGCGGCGGTAGGCATCGACGGCGCGCAGCAACTGCTCTTTGGTGAAAGGCTTGGTGAGGTAGTCCTCGGAACCCACCATGCGCCCGCGCGCCTTGTCGAAGAGGCCGTCCTTGCTCGAGAGCATGATCACCGGCACGTGCGTGAAACGCGGGTTGCGCTTGATGATGGCGCAGGTCTGGTAGCCATCGAGCCGCGGCATCAGGATGTCGCAGAAGATCAGTTCGGGCAGGTGGTCGTTGACCTTGGCCAGCGCATCAAAGCCGTCTTCGGCCAGCACCACCTCGTGGCCGCCCTGGCGCAGGAAGATCTCGGCGCTGCGCCGGATGGTGTTGCTGTCGTCGATGACGAGCACCTTCGCACCCTTCGTCGCGGCCGCAATTCCTGCCGCGCCTGCCTCAGGCTCCAGAATCTCCAAGCGCTGTTCTCCTCATGCCCTCTGCCGACAGGAAACCTGGCCCGCGGGCCGCAGGTTCAGATCTGGACCATCTCGAAATCTTCCTTGCGGGCACCACATTCGGGGCAGGTCCAGTTCATGGAGACGTCGGCCCATGCGGTGCCAGGCGCGATGCCATGCTCCGGATCACCGTCGGCTTCGCTATAGATCCAGCCGCAGATCAGGCACATCCAGGTACGCGGTTCGCTCACGATAAGACTGTCACTTCACTACAATGGACGCGGATTGTAGCCACGCAATTCCGGCGTTTTACGTTGAATTGTGAGGACCTACATCTCGTTCTTCAGACTTCGCTAGAGGTTCGGCGACAACGTCCTTCCTTCACGAATCCACCGCGATTCTCTCGCGCTCAGGCCGATTGCCCATGACCCCCGATCCCATCCCGGCCACGGCCACCGACGACCCTGCCACCGAGCCGCCGCCGCCGGCCTGCGTGATGTGCTTCAACGCCAGCGACCCCAGCGGCGCCGGCGGCATGGCCGGCGACGTGGCGACGATCGCGGCGATGGGCGCCCACGCGCTGCCAGTGGTCACGAGCATCGTCATGCGTGACACCGCCGACACCTTCGACCAGCACGAGATCGACGCCGACGCGGTGGCCGAGCAGGCGCGCACCATCCTCGAGGACATCACCATCTCGGGCTGGAAAGTCGGCTTCCTGGGCAACGCCGACAACGTCTCGGCGGTGGCCGAGGTGCTGTCCGACTACACCGAGATCCCGCTCGTGTCCTACCTGCCCAACCTGAGCTGGATGGAGGAAGACGCGCTGCAGCCCTACCTCGACGCCTTCCGCGAGCTCATCCTGCCGGCCACCGAGGTGCTGGTGGGCAGCCACAAGACGCTGCAGGATTTCCTGCTGCCCGAATGGGACAACGAACGCCCGCCCTCGGCGCGCGAACTGGCGGTGGCCGCGGGTGAACACGGCACACGCTACGTGCTCGTCACCGGCATCATGTTGGCGCCCAAGGCCGGCGCGAAGACCGGCAGCGGCGGCCCCGAGCAGTACATCGACAACGTGCTGGCCTCGCCGCAGGGCGCCATCACGGGCGAGAAGTTCGAGCGCTTCGACACCGCCTTCATGGGCGCCGGCGACACGCTGGCCGCCGCGCTGGCCTCGTTGCTGGCCGCCGGCAGCGAACTCGAGCCGGCCGTTGGCGAGGCGCTGAGCTTCCTCGACCAGAGCCTGGACGCCGGCTTCCGCCCCGGCATGGGCCACATCGTGCCCGACCGCTTCTTCTGGGCGCTGCCGCCGCCCGAAGAAGGCGAAGGCGGCGACGGCATGGAAATGCCCGAACCCGAACCCGAAGACCCCAAGGGCAAGGGCACGCCGCGGCGCATTCACTGAGACCCCCAAGCTCGCTGGCGCTCGCTACCCCCCGAGGGGGCCGTCCACCAGCGGCCCGGCGAAGCCGGTTCCGCGGCGGGTACATTGAGGCCCCCAAGCTCACTGGCGCTCGCTACCCCCCGAGGGGGCCGTCCACCAGCGGCCCGGCGAAGCCGGTTCCGCGGCGGGTACATTGAGGCCCCCAAGCTCACTGGCGCTCGCTACCC
>Ga0105047_10001164_pt1 | contig 46626 bp, 38 predicted proteins | sample MAT04_FD_78384 | JGI IMG/M metagenome (GOLD analysis project Ga0105047, IMG submission 78384) | Freshwater microbial communities from Lake Fryxell liftoff mats and glacier meltwater in Antarctica - MAT-04 (megahit assembly) | ecosystem: Environmental > Aquatic > Freshwater > Ice > Liftoff...
TCAAGCGCAACGAGTGACGCACTCCGTCTTGAGATTTCCGGATACGGACAGCTGAAAGTGAGTTGAGCATCAAAGTGGGTTGTGCACCCGGGACGGCCGCACCACAATCAAGACAGAGAATCTCCTCGCCAACTCATTGTGGTGCGGCCGTCCCGGCTGCACGGAATCCAAACAGGAAGCTGCCCGCCCACCTATTGTGGTGCGGCCGTCCCGGATGCTCGGAAACCAGCCCTTTACTCCAGGTCGAAAAGGATCAACCCGCCCTGCCCCGCAACGGCGAGCGTCAGGCCGTCCGGTGCGAAGGCCAACGCATGGATCGGGCCGAGGTTCCAATCGTAGCGGGCACGGATGGAACCGCTTTGCGGTTCCCAGAGCAATACCGTGCCATCGTCCCCGGCCGAGGCGACCAGCGAGCCGCCCGTGCTGTGGGCTACCGTCCGCACCGGCGCGGTATGGGCGTCGAACTCACGCAGGGTTGCCGCTCCGCCGGTTTCCCAAACGGTCACGACGTTGCCCCAACAGCCGACGAGCAGCGAAGCTTTTGGGCTCAGTGCGATCGACGCCACCGGCTGGGCCGCCTTGTAGGCGGGCGGCACACGCCCCGCGTCCAACCGACCGACCCGCACATACTCGTGGCTTGCAACCGCTGCGGTCTCACCGTCGCCGGAGAGGGACATGGCGGAGATTTCGACACGTCGGTCCAACCACGATGGATACGCTTCCTCTTTCGGGCCGCAGGGCCGCCACTCCGGCCGCACCGCCTTTGGGCCGTTGTATGATGCCTCATTCCGACTGAAGTGAAGCGCGACCAACGATTCGCCGTCCGGTCGGAATGCCAAAGCGGAAACCGACGCGGCATCGCTGATCGGAATTTCCTGCAACTCCGGCCCTTTGGCCAAGAGTTCCGCCCGGTGCCATAAGCCCGTGTCGTCGTTCGCGACTTCACTCGGCTTGCCGCTGTCAAGACTCCAGAACCGGAGGCGGTCCGGGGAATCGAGGACGGCCAAGGCATACTTCCAAGGCGCAAGAAACCGTTCGCCGTCCGGATGGCAGGCGACTGCCGCGACCGACTTCAACCCCGAAGGAAGCGTGTGACGAAGGCCGGCGTTCAGTCGGTCCCAGACCAACACCGCGCCGTCATCTCCGCCGGACACCATCGTGAGGCCGTCCGGCGTGAAAGCCACGCAACGAACCGCCTTGGTATGGCCGACAAAAGGCAGCATGCTCGGCTCCGACTCGACGAGGACGACGTGCGTGATTCTAACTCATCCGCGAAGCATCAGGCATCCGCATCGTTGAATAAGTTGGGAACCGCGGACTCGACCTTGATCTTCCGCGGTTGCGATTCCGGCGGCTCGATCACGACCGGGACTGCCGCCGCTTTCGGCCTGCGACGTTCTGTCGCGGGCGGTGCTTGGGTTTCCGAGTTCTGCTCCACCACGGTGACGACGTGAACTGCGGCAGCCGGGACCGGCGTCCCTTCCAGGCCGTGCAACACCTCCGTTGCCCGAGTCAGAACTGACTTGGGAATGCCCGCGAGTTTGGCGACGTGGATGCCGTAGCTTTTGCCCGCACAGCCCGGCGCGATCCGGTGCAGGAAGACGACGTCCGAGGCCACTTCCTCGACTTGAACCGTGTAATTGCGAAGCCGCGGCAGGGTGCGTTCGAGCTGCGTCAGTTCGTGGTAGTGCGTGGCAAACAGCGTCCGGCACCCGACCGCGTCGTGAAGGTGTTCCGTGATCGCCCACGCCAGCGACAGGCCGTCGTAGGTACTCGTACCCCGACCGATTTCGTCGAGGATGACCAGACTTCGCGGCGTGGCATTGTTGAGGATGTTGGCCGCTTCCGTCATCTCGACCATGAAGGTGCTCTGCCCGCGGCCCAGCTCGTCCGAAGCGCCCACGCGGGTGAAGATGCGGTCCGTCAGCCCGATGACGGCGGACTTGGCGGGCAGAAAACTGCCCAAGTGGGCGAGCAGCGTCAGCAGGGCCGTCTGACGGATGAAGGTGCTTTTCCCGCTCATGTTCGGCCCGGTGATGAGGCGTACCATGCCCGCCTTCGGCCCGAACTCGACATCGTTCGGCACGAACAGCCCGGCAGCCAAGGTTTGATCCAGCACCGGATGTCGGCCGGCTTCGATGGCGAGCATCGGTTCGTCGCTGATTTCGGGCCGCACGTAGTTGCGTAGGGCCGCGAGTTCTGCCAAGGCCGCGACGAAGTCCAACAGGGCCAACGCCTCGGCCGTTTGCAACAAGCGGTGCGTCTGCGCGGCGATCGTGTCGCGAAGTTGCAGGAACAACTCGAATTCCAACGCTTGGCTTCGCTCTTGGGCGGTGACGACCTTCTCCTCGTACTCCTTCAACCGCGGCGTCGAATAACGCTTGGCGTTCTTCAATGTCCGCTCGTGGATGTAATCGGCCGGGACTCGGGTTTCGTTGGCGTTGGTGATCTCGATGTAGTAACCCATGACATCGGTGAAGCCGACCTTAAGACTGGCGATGCCGCTGCGGGTGACTTCGTCCGCCTGGTAGCGGGCGATCCAGTCTTTGCCGTCGCGAGCCAGCTTCCGGAGTTCGTCGAGTTCGGCGTGAAAGCCTTCGCGCAGAATGCCGCCCTCTTTGGCCGAGTAGGGCGGATCATCCACAAGCGCCCGATCGAGCTTCTCGCGCAAATCGATGCAGAGTTCGAGGCGCGATTCCAGGTCCTGAATCAGGCCGGACTTCCGCCCGGCAAGTTTCGCCTTGAACCTAGGCAACAGACGTAGAGTCCGGGCAATCGCCGCCAAGTCCTTCGGGGTTGCCCGGGCCGTGCTGACGCGCGTCGTCAGCCGTTGCAGATCCGAGGTCGCCTCCAAAAGTTCGCGAATACTGCCGCGTAACGGATGATCGTGCAGAAATTCCTGAACGGCATCGAGACGGGCTTCGATCGGCGCGCGTCGATTCAGTGGAGCCGACAAGGCATCGTGCAGGAAGCGGGCACCCATCGGCGTAATGGTGCGGTCGATGGTGGACAGCAGCGAGCCTTCCCGCAGGTTATCCCGAAGTGTCCGCGTCAATTCCAGACTGCGCCGCGTCGTCTCATCGAGAATCAGGAAGTCTTCCGGCCGATGCTGCGCGAGTCGTCGCAGATGGCCTAAGTCGGCCTTCATCGTTTCCCGAAGATACAGGAGCAAACCACCAGCGGCGGTCAGGCACGGCCGACCGTCGTCGAAGCCGAATCCGGCCATCGTGGCGACGCCGAAGTGGGCTGACAAGGCTTCGCGTGCGGAGGTCGGGTCGAAGGTCCAACTCGGGCGGGAGATCATCGTGCCGCCGGCGAGCATGCCCGCGCCCCACGTGGCCGCCTCGTGCTCCGGCCGCAGGCATTCGACCACGTTGAGACGGGCGAGTTCCTCGCAGATGCTGAGTTCCGGGAAGTCGTGGGCAGCGAAGGTGCCGGACGAAAGGTCGGCCCATGCCAGCCCGACCGTGCCGTTTTTGCCGCGGGCCAACGCCGCCAAGTGATTCGGCCGACGTGGGTCGAGCAGTTCGTCTTCGGTAACCGTACCGGGGGTGACGATGCGGTTCACCTCCCGGCGGATGATCTTTTTGCCTTCGTGGGCATTCTCCATCTGCTCGCACACGGCCACGCGGCGGCCCTGCCGCAGCAACAGCCCGAGATAGTGTTCGAGCTTGTGGACCGGGAACCCGGCCATCGGGATGTCCTTATCCCGCTTGGTCAACGTCAGGCCGAGGAGCTTGTGCCCGAGTTCGGCATCGTCTTCGAACAGTTCGTAGAAGTCGCCGTTGCGGAACAGGACCATCATCCCCGGATGGGCCGCTTTCGCCTCGTGGTATTGCAGCATCATCGGGGTCATGCCTGGTCGATTCCCTCGCAAAAGTCGTCACTCGGTCGAACGGAGTTTGGTCATGACCACGCGATTACCGCCTTCGGCATATTCGACCTGAGACATGAATCGACGCATCAGCAGCAAGCCGCGACCGCAGGGGCGTTCGATGTTTTCCGGCGCGGTCGGATCGGGCACGGATTCGGGGTCGAAGCCGTCGCCTTCGTCGCAAACCTGAATGCGGAAGCGTTCCGTTGTGACGTCGTACCGGATCGTGACGTGTTTGGCGGGGTCCATGCGGTTACCGTGCTTGACGGCATTGACGAGGGCTTCTTCGAGTGCCAGCTTGGCACAAAAGACGTCGCGGTCGCCGTACTCGGCGGCATGCAGGGCTTCCTCGATTTCCCGTTGGATGCGTCGTGCCTCGCCGAGATCGTTCGCGATGACGACTTCGACGGCATACTCGAATTCAGGCATGGCACGATCGCCCGGCGAACCGCACAACGGAGACGAAACAGGGAAATCGAGATCGCTTTAAAAGCTGTTCAGGCCGGTCTTCTCGTCCTTGACGATCTTCAGCATCTTGTCCAACTTCGTCAGCTCGAAGATTTCCATGATCGTCTTGGAGATGCCGCAAAGCACCAGCTTGCCGCCGGCGCCGGCCAGGCGCTGGTGCAGCCGAATGAGCTTGCCGAGCGCGGCGGAGGAAAGGAACTCGACGGTGCTGAAGTCGAGCAGCAGCTTCTTGCGGCCGAGTTCGTCGACCAACTTGAAGAGATCGTCGCCGATCATCTGGATGTTTTGTTCTTCCAAAATCTTCTTGTCGATGAAGTGAACCACGGTCACATCACCGATGTCTTCGAACGTGATCCGTTGGCGGCGGGGTGCGGACATGAGGGTAAAGCCCTTCGGGGTAGGGAGTCGAATTCGGTTCGTCGGTGTGATGCGCCGTACGCTTCACTTGAAGTTTTCCGGAAGGACGGTGGCACCGTCAAGGTATTGGCATGTCGATTCTCGCGGAAGTTCCCTCTGGTCGCATATCAGAAGCTTCGCAGTGCCGTCTTCTCATCCTTGACGATCGTCAGCAGCTTGTCGAGCCTCGTCAACGTGAATATTTCCATGATCGTCTTCGAGATGCTGCAAAGCACGAGTTTGCCTTCCGAGTCCGCGAGGTGGTCGTGAAGCGAGCTCAACTTGCCGAGCGCGGCGGAGGACAGAAACTCGACCGCACTGAACTCAAGCAGCAGTTGCTTGCGGCCGAGTTCATCGACGAGTTTCATGAGGTCGTCGCCGATCGTTTGGATGTTCAACTCGTCCACGATCTTCTTATCGAGGAAGCGAACCACGGTCACGGCACCGACATCCTCGTAGGTGATTCGGCGAAGTTTGCTTGCGGCCATGGTGCTTCCCTCGTTTCAAGCGCGTGACATCATTTAATCACTTATCAACTATCCCGGACCAATCGGTATGCTGTCAAGCGGCGAGGTTGCGGATTGTCGACGCCGATCAGGACGCGGTCTGTAGGGAAATCAGTCGGCTCGGCTCGGGCGGGTGGGCCATGCGGTCTTCGAGTTCAAGCCGATCCAGTTCCGCGATGAGTTCGTCGCCGAAGTACCAGCGGATGTCGTCCTTGGAGCTTGCATAGATGGTTGGCCCCGGACCGCGGCAGACGAGTTCGTCGTCGAACTCGAACTCGTACGCGGGGCAAAGTACCGAGTGGTTAAACGACGTCGGGAACAGCAGACACACCATCGGCTTGATGGTGTGGACGTCGATGCCGCGCTCCAAGGCGAAGCGGTGGATTCGGCAGCCGCGGCCTTCCGGATCGAGGAAGACGCAGGCCCATTCATTGTGCGGCGAACGGCCTTCGGGCAGTTCCATGACTTGGGTGCGCGTGTATTTGCCGCCGGGGTACTCGACTTCGTCCAGGATGCCGAAGTCGTCCTCGTCCTCGCGGAACCAATCGCTTCGCGGTAGGCCCAAGTAGGCTTCCAGCTCGGTCTGGTATTGCTCCAGCGCGGCAACCCGGGGCATCTCGGTGTCCGCGCCGTACTGGCAACATGCGTCCTTGCAGAAGTTGCAGTCCATACAGACGGCGAAGTACGTCAGGCGGAAGAGCCGAGGATCGACGTGTGCGATCACGGGTGCCCCGAACCGGCAGGTGTAAGCCCGGGACAAAGCAATCGTCGGATGCTTGATTTCGGCTTCGGCGGTCGGCTCATCCATGATGGACTCGGGCTGCGGTGGTTCACGGTACTCGGGTCAATCGCAGGAACGGGGAACGGCGGCACGGCGATGACGAAGGGGATTCTGCGAAGTCGCAACCGTTCGGCAACCTTAAACCACGGCTTGCACGATCGGAACGGAGACCGACGCGGGCGGTACGCTGGGCGGCAGCGGCTTGGTGAATGTCAAGCGGGCGTAGCCGTCGCGATCGTAGTCGGACCATTCGCCGGCCGGGCGATAGCGGCACTCCTGCAGGAATTGACGGGCGGTGGCATCGCCGGGTCCACTGGAAAGATGAACTGCAATCAGCCGTAAGCCGACCGAGGCGAACAGGGATTCGCCGGCTTCGAGCAGCAGTCGGCCGACGCCTGCCTTCCGCGAATCCGGATGGAGCCAGATTGCTTCGACGATGCCGATGCCTTGGCCGTTCTCGGCCGGTGAGAGCACGATGCAGCCGACGATGGTCTTTCGACGCAGGGCCGTCAGCAGCCGGCGACCGCGACGATCCTTACGCTGCATCAGGCGACCGAGATGCAGCTTGAACTCCGGTGCCGGAAAGCCGCCGACGACTTCGTTCGATTGAAGGAGAGCGGACAACGCCTCGACATCGGCTCGTCGCGTTTCACGTACACGGTGTCGTTGCTTCGGCGTCGCTTCGGTCACCGCCCTCACGGCGGGCGGCGTCGCTTCGTCCCGATACTCGATCGTGTCGGCGGACTCGGGATCGGCACCGCGACGCAACGCCGCCTTCGCCAGATTCACGATGAAGGCACCATAGGGAACCTTGGCCGTCTCCAACCCCGCCGCCAAGCCCGCCAGTGGGCTGATGCACGGATTCGGGTTCACTTCGAGCACGAACACGTTGCCTATTTCATCGACGCGGAAATCGACGCGGGCATAATCGCGGCAGCCGACGAGTTCGTACGCTTTGCGGGCAAGCAGTGAGACCTCGGCCTGAAGTTCCGGTGTCACGTCCGCCGGGTTCTTCGCGGGCGTTGCGGTGAAGTCGAGCGTGTCCGGCCGCCACTTGGCATCGAAGCTGACGATCGGCCAAAGGTGCGGTGCATGCGGCGGCGGCACGAACAGAATTTCCGAGAACGGCAGCGGCGTCGGCACACCATCCTGCTCAACCAAGGCAACATTGAATTCGCGGCCGCGGATGAACGCCTCGATCAGCACCGACGGCCCATAGGCGCGGCGGATGGTATCGACGCGGGCTTCGAGTTCCTGCTGATTCGTGCATACGCTCAGTTGGTCGATGCCGACGCTGGCGTCCTCCCGGCCCGGCTTCACGATCACCGGCCAAGGCAGTGGGCAGATCGGCACGGTGCCGTGTTCGACGACGAAGAACGGTGCCGTCGGGATCCCTGCTCCGGCGAGCAGTTGCTTGGTCAGTGGTTTGGATCGGCACAGAAGCAGCGGCTGCGTCGGCGAGCCGGTGAACGGGATGCGGAGCAATTCGAGGATGCCGGAGACGTATGCTTCAGTATTGCCCCAGCCCGCCAAGCCTTCGTAGAGGTTATACACGGCATCGGGCTTCGCAGCCTTGAGGGCGGAGATCAGAAGCGCTGGATCATCGGTAATGCCGAGGCGTTCGACCGACAGGCCCGCGTGCTGCAGGATCTTCGCAATGTGATCCGCGGTGTAGAGAATGTCGTATTCGGAATCGGCATCCGGGTGATCCGCCGGCAGTGTGGGTTCGTTGTAGAGCACGACGATATGGGGCATGACCGAGAGTCTCCGACGCGGGCTGCCGGTCGTCGCTGTCGCTTCTCCGCTTCACGAACTTTGCGATCGACCGGAACCCACAGGCTACCGCGTGCACCGAATCGCGTGCAAGATGAAAGGCCGCACGATCGTGCATTCCGCGATGAAAAAGCGCGTCACATCCTGAATGAAGCTGCGCTAAAGTCCACTTCGAGTCAGCGCTGCGGTTACGATCTTCGTCACCAACTCCTCATAGGTCAGGCCGAGCAGGTTGGCCATGATGACGAGGTCGCTCGACTCGGGATTCAAACCCGGCAGCGGATTGATTTCGAGGAAGTAAACCTCATCGCCGCGGATGCGGAAATCGAGTCGGGCCACGTCGCGACAGCCGAGCGCGTCCCACATCGTCAGCGCCGCGGCGATGACTTCCCGCATCGTATCCGGCGCGAGTTTCGCCGGCACTTCGTAGTCGATGAGCCTGAGAAAGTCGCGCTTCACTTCGAGACTGTAAACGAAGTTCTCGACGGGCTGCTTCATCCGAATCGACATGACTCCAAGCACGTCGGGCGGGTCGTTGCCGACGAGGCCGACGGTCACTTCCTCGCCTTGGATGAACTCCTCGACGAGGACGGTTTGCCGATAGTCCGACCAGAGCGACGCCACGGTCGGCCCGAAGGCCTCGGGCGTTTCAATGAGGCAACGGGCGCGGATGCCCTTACTCGATCCTTCGAAGACGGGCTTGGCGAGTATCGGCAACCGCAGTCCGCTTTCGAGCAGCAGCGGAGGGAACTCGGCGAAGTCGCCGTCGTAGGGTTCGCGCGGCGGGCTGAGCGTCAGCCCCGGCGGCACGAGCACACCGGCATCGAGCGCGAGTCGACGCGTCAGGTCCTTCTCGAGCGCCACGGCCATGGTCAGCGGATCGGATCCGGTATAAGGGATGCCGAGCATCTCGCACACGGCGGGGATCCGCGCTTCGCGGCTGCGGCTGGTCCCCGTGCCCTCGGCGAAGTTGAAGATGAAGTCCGGCTTGTGCTTCAACACGTCTTCCAGAAACGGCCTGCCGTCGCCGAGTTCGATCACCTCGTGCCCGAGGCTTTCCAGCACCGTGCGGATCGCGCGGATGGTGCCCGGGGAGTCGAACTCTTCGTGCACGTCGTCCGGCACACCGAGCGGCAAGGGCTCGTCCGGCTTGAGGTCGAAGGCGATGCCGATCTTCATGGTGAGTGCTCCGGAGAACGACGACGGCCGGGATGGCATCCCGGCCGTCGTCGAAGTTGAATCGCAATGTGGTTCAGTGAGCCGCGACCGTGCTTGCGTTGAGCATGGGCAGCGGAATGCTTTGCCGGCCTTCGTCCGCAGCGCCTGCGGAACCGCCGCAGCCGCCGCTCGCTTCCTCGGCCATCTGAATTTTGCGGCGGCGGACCATGCGGTCGTTGCCTTCGGGCATCAGGCTGGTCTTGTCCCCTTGAATCAGCGCACTCACCCCGCGGGTCGCGGTTGGGGCGCCGAGGGTGACGGGCTTATCCTCGGCTTGGTAGCGGACGAGCATGCCTTCGTAGTTGCGAAGGATCACGGCATCGTCGGACATGCTGACCATGTAGTTCGGCATGAGCGGAATCTTGCCGCCGCCGTGGGGGCTGTCGACGACGTAGGTCGGGATGCCGATGCCGGACATATGCCCGCGCAGCCCTTCCATGATCTCCATACCCTTCCACACGCTGGTGCGGAAGTGACCGGCGCCCGTGACCGGGTCGCAGTGGAAGAGGTAGTACGGCCGAACCTTGATGCGGAGCAGACCGCGAAGCAGCGTCCGCATCGTGCCGAGGTTGTCGTTGACGCCTTTGAGCAGCACCGAGTGGTTGTTGATCATCATGCCGCGGCGAAGCAGCGACTTGCAGACTCGGTGAGCTTCCGGCGTGATTTCGCGCGGATGGTTGAAGTGCGTCTGGATGTAGACCTTCTCGGCCGCATCCAGGGTGTCGAGCAGTTCGTTGTCGTACAGACGCTGCGGCAGTGTCACGGGCACGCGGGTGCCGATGCGGATCACGTCGACGTGGTCGATTTCCTTGAGCTTGTTCAGGTAAAACTTGAGCTTGTTCAACGGAAGCGTCAACGGGTCGCCGCCGGAGACGATGACATCGCGGATGCTCGGCGTCCGGCGAATGTAATCGATCATCCGTTCGTCGTCCGCACTCACGCCTTCCCAGCCGCCGCGGGTGAGCGTCGCGCGCTTGCGGGTGCAGTAACGGCAGTACATCGTGCAGTTCGGAGTCGTGATCATCAGGGCGCGATCGGGGTAGCGATGCGTCAGCCCCGGCACGGGCGAGTCCTTATCCTCTTCGAGGGGGTCTTCCAGTTCGAAGCCGGAGACGGCTTCCAGAGGTGAGGGGACCGACTGAAGCCGAATCGGATCGTCCGGGTTTTCGGTTTCAATCAGCGAGAAGTAGTAGGGCGGGATCGCGACCTTGTACTCGGACTCGAGTTTGCCGATGGCTTCGAGTTCGTCGTCGCGGAAGGGCAGCATTGTCCGCAACTGTCGAACCGAGCGGATCGAATTCTGCGTTTGCCAGCGCCAGTCGTCCCACTGCTCCTCGGGGACGTCGTTCCAGAGTGCATGTCGCCGCGACGCACTCGGAGGTTCTTCGTCGTCGAAGGAGCCGGGCAGCGGAAGCGACGTGCGGGATGGCAACGCTTCGGACGTTTCGGACTCGAACATAAAGGCGAGACCTCGGAGAAGCTCGGGGCCGTGCACATCGACGACTTCGCCGATTTCATCGCAGGCACTTCTCATCTCGACGGGCATCGATGCCCGAAGTGCCGAACTTCAAAGACGAATACTAACGCCGTCTTTGCGAAAGACAAGAAAACGTCCGGCGTTATGCGCGGAATCCTGATCATTTTCCGCGCCGACCTCCGCATCGCATCGACTCGACGCGCGACGAAGTCGACTCGGAAGGCACGTCATCGACTCGGCAGCACATCGATTTCATCGCTTGATACCGTCGCATCACGACGGGTCAAGAGCGATCGCCGCGAAGCGGAAGCTCAGTCATGCAGCCGGGACGGAGACACCACAATCGAGAGAAGAAAACTGCCGGCCACTGTGGTGTGGCCGACTCGGTTGCATGGGACACGAGCTGCACCGAACGCAAGCCGTCATGCCTCGACATCGTCTTTGCAGCCGGCGCGACGGATGAGTTTGCGGACGGTCGCCCGCGCCGGCCCGAGCACTCGGCCGCGGCAAGTCGATTGCCCTTCACCTGCACGAGAACCTCATCGATGAGCGCGGACTCCACGTGTCCGATCAGCGCTTCGTGCAGATGGAACGGTTCGCTCGGCGCGTGGGTCGAGCAGGATCAGCGCCGCGATGGAACACTGGGCGTGCTTCAACGCGCTCTCCGCCTCGGCACAGACGACGACCCGACAACCGAGGCGTTCGCATGCGGTGCGGAGCACCCACGCGATCGCCTTTTCATCCTCGACGATCAGCACGAACGGGGCCATGTGGGTCACTCCGCCGGAGCGTCCCAGACGCTGCCGTAAGCGCCGACTGCTTCGGCATAGTCGATCATGCGTTTATAGAACTCGTGATGGGCCAGGCAGGCACCGTCGCCGACGACGATCAGTTTTCGGCGCGCCCGCGTGAAGGCGACGTTGGTGCGGCGAACATCCGCGAGGAAACCGATGTTGCCCTCGGCATTCGAGCGGACCAAGCTGACCAGCACGACCTCCTGCTCGCGACCCTGAAAGCCGTCGACGCTGTCGATCTCGACTTCGGGTGCAACTTCGCTCAGCTTCTCGCGAAGTCGGCGAACCTGACCCGAATAGGGCGAGATGACCGCGATCTGTTGCGGCGTCACGCCGGCGGCGAGCAGGCGTTTGATGAAGTCGACGATCAGGTCCGCCTCGCCGACGTTGAGCCGACTGGAGGTTTCCCCTTCCTCTGTTTCCTCGTGCCCGGCGCCGGATGTATCCAAAAACAGCATCGGTGTGCGGGTGAAGTCAGTCGATGAGACACCGGGCAGACCGGCCAACGTATGCTCGGCGACGGAGTCGTGCGCCGTCAGTTCACCGTTGTAGAACTCGGCATTGCTGAAGCCCATGATGATCTCGTGCATGCGATATTGGACCGTCAGCAGCCGCGACACCCTGTCGCCGTGCAAGGCGAGCACGCGCTCCATCAGGCTGACGGCCAAGCCCTGCTCGGCCGCCTGCTCGGAGATCACCGTCGGCGGCAGTTGGCAGGGGTCACCCGCGAGCACGACCTTGGCGGCCCGTTGGATCGGAATCCAGCACGCCGGCTCGGGGCTTTGACAGGCTTCGTCGATGACCACGAGATCGAAGCGGAGCAAACCGAGCGTCGCGGAATCCAGACCGGTCAGCGTGCCGCAGATGACGTCGGCCTCGGCGAGGATGCGTTCGACCGCGAGTTGCTCGGTGCGGCGGGCCACGGCCAGCAGCTCGCGAGCCTCGGCCCGTTGGGCCTGTTTCTCGCCGGGCTGCGGGCGGTCCTTGGTCCATTTGTCCGCCTTGCGGAACAGGCTCTGAGCTTCTCGGGCGAACTTTCGGGCCAATCGGGCATCGGCGTGCTTCTCGACGAGCGCATCCAGCGACCGATCGCGCAGGTGCTCCGCGATCCGCGCCGGGTGGCCGATGCGGACGGGTTTCAGTCCAGCATCCAGCAGCTTTTCCAGAAGATGATCGACCGCGGCGTTCGACGGAGCCGAGGCCATGGTCTTCTCGCCGCGCGCCACACTGCGGCGGATCAGTTCCACGAGCGCGGTCGTCTTGCCGGTCCCCGGGGGGCCGTGAATGAGGGCGAGGTCGTTGGCCTGCAACGCGAATTCGACAGCCGCCTGTTGCGGTGCGTTCAGGGACGACGGCACGGTTTCCTGTAAAGGAGCGAAGCTCGGGGATTTTTCGCCCAGCAGTATCAATCGCAACTCAGCCAAGCGATCGCCGCTCGCGGCGGCGGCCCGGTGCAGCGCTGCCACCTGCCGTTGCCGCGAGGCTTCGTCCGGCGAGAGGTCAATCCGCCAGACGGCATCGTCCGGCAGGTTCGCTTCGACATCGTCGATGGCGACGACGACTTCCCGATCCCGCCGTTCGCTCAGCACGCCCCGAACGGTGAATGGTCGCGGGACGCCGGTTTGCAGCAGCACAACCGGCGTCCCGGGCTGTAGGCGATTCGGCGGGAGCGGAGCCGCTTGCTTGCCGCGCGTCAGGGTCAGCAGCAGGCGGCCGCCGAGGCCCAGATCTTCCCCACGAATGACGAGCTTGGAAAGCGAACTGCCGTCGGCCCCTTCGCCGGCGAGCGACTGTCGTTTGCGGGCTTCGCGTTCGGCGTCGGCTTCGAGCTGCAGGAGGCGTTCGAGGTTCTCGAAGTGAGCAGACGAGTCGTTTCTGATCGGCGAAGCGAGTCGGACCCGCGTCGGATAGTCGCGGAAGCTCGCGCCGTCCAACAGAGCGACGACGCGGGCGGCATGGCTGTCGGGAATCTCGACGACCGCGGACGAACCGAGGAGGTGAATCCGGCCGATCAGCTTGCCATCCAACTTGCCCGTGGCGATGAGGAAGCGATGAACCTCGCCGGGTGTTGCGGTGCGGGGCAGGCGATCCAAATGAAGCGTGGCCATCAGTCGCCCGCGATTCGGAACGGGTCGTTTTCGTGGGCAGCGGTCACGACTGCATCGGGGAATGCGAGGGCAAGCCGTTCGGCCAGTCGGACTACGGCTGGGCGTTCGGTAGCGAAGTGACCAGGCAGGATCAGGGCGATGCTTGCCGCCTCCGCGGCGAAGCCATCGTGGAAGCGGACTTCGCCGGTGAGGAACGCATCGGCCCCGGCCCGGATCGCGTCCTGCAGGTACTCGCCCGCCGCACCGCACGCCAGAGCGACGGTCGAGATTCTTCGCTCGGGATCGCCGACGAACTGCACGCAGGCCGCATCGAGTTTCGCTTTCGCTCGTTCGACCAACTCCAACAGGGGAAGTGGTTGAGGCAAGCGACCGATGCGGCCGGAGCCGAGCGTTGCGGGAAGCTCGACGGGAATCAGGTCGAACGCGGGTTCTTCGTAGGAATGGGCTGCCCGGAGTGCCCGGACGGCCACATCGACGAGATGTTTCTGCAGGACGACTTCCAACCGCAACTCGGCGACTTCCTCGCGTCGACCGCGTTCGCCGACCGTCGGGTTGCTTCCGTCCGTAGGAAAAAAGGTGCCCGTCCCCGACGTGCGGAAGCTGCACTCGCGGTAGTTGCCGATGCGACCGGCCCCGGCGGCAAACAAGGCCTCGCTCACCTTTCCCAAGTCGGGTTCGGGAACAAAGACGACCAGTTTGAAGACTTCCTCCGGCGGGTGCGGTCGCAACGGGCGGAGGCCGATCAGTTCGAGGCGGTCGGCGAGGTCGTCGTTGATGCCGCCGGGGCCGTCGTCGAAGGCACTGTGCGGCGAGTAAACCGCGATGCCTGCCCGAAGAAGCGGAGCCAACAATCGGCCTTCGGCATTCGACGTCGAGAGATTCTTCACCGCGCGAAACAGGATCGGGTGGTGGCTCACGATCAACTGAGCGCCGGCGGCCACGGCCTGGTTCACCACCTCTGGTGTGACCGTCAGACAGGTGAAGATGCTGGTTGCGGGGGCATCGTTGCTGCCGAGAAGAAGTCCGACATTATCCCAGTCCGCCGCACGGCGGATCGGAAAAGCCATGTCGAGATACCGACAGACATCCCTGACGTCCGGCATGGTTACCCGCGATTCTTGATGACCATGACCGAGACGATGTCAAGCGCGCGGTCGCCAGGGATGTCGAGTTCGTTCTGCAGCTTTTCGATCAGTTCCTTCTCTTCATCTTCAACGACACCGTCAGCCAACACGATGTCGCAGGCGTTGGCGAAGGCGGTTTCGCGTAGGTCGTCCGGCAGCACATCGGCGCAGCGCTCGACGAGTTTGTCGACGCCTTCGCGCTTGAGGATTTTCACGAGGCCGTCCATCATGCTGCCGAATTTGTTCGGCGCGATGTTGGAGAAGAGTTTCATCCGTTGCGTGGTCGTGCACAAGCTCGAGACTTCCTCGTCCGCAATGTGGCCGTCCGCTCCGGCGGCCGCGAGAAGAATGCCCGCGAAGGCCTCGGCCTTGGTCATTTCCTTTTTGGCGCCGCCTCCGAGCATGCCGTCGAAGAGTCCCATGAATGCCTCGTGTGTCGGAATATCGGTTGGAGATGCTTGTTTAAGTCTTACCGCCCTCGCCGGCAGGGTCAAGCGGCGAGGTTGCGAAGTGCTCGCGGATCGTGGTCATCATCGCTTTGCGTTCCTCGACACCGAGCTGAGCAGGGCCGTAGATGGCCGCCTCGCATCGCGACAGGATTTCACGGATGATCGGCGGAACCATCGAGGCGGCCTCCATCAGCGAGCGGCCGACGCCTAGCCGAGTTTGTACTTCGGCCCGCAACGCTGCCGCGAAATCGGCGGACTTGAACGCTTCCCCCGTCAGTTCGTCCAAGGTCGGTGGCGACGGCGCAGGCAGGATCGGCTTCCGTCGGCCCTGCAGCAGTTTCACCAGCAGGACGATGCCGCTGAACAGCATGCCGACCATGCCGAAGATCACCGGGATCGGCACGCGACGCGGCTGAGTTTCGGGCAGCAGTTCGATCGGTCCGTAGCCTCTCGGTTGCGATCCCTGCGGCAAGCCGACGATACGGAAGGAAAGTGTCGGCATGTCCAAAACAAACTCTGCCGTCGCATCTCCCTGGGAAACACGGACGGCACTCAACGTCAACGGCACGGCATCGCCCGAGGCCATCGGCTCGACGACGAGCAGCTGCGTCCAGCGTTGCCGACCGGGAGCAATCGAGTCCGTCCGAGCCGGCAGCGATGGGCGAAGGATCCAAGTCTCCGGTTTTTCAACCGAGACCCAAACTTCCGGCGGCTTCACGCGCAATGGTGCCGAGCCTTCGACGGTCACCGTCACCATCAACACGTCCGACAGGCGGAGTTCGTTTCGGTCTGCAGTCATGCGGATCGTCGGCTTGTCGACGGTGGGTGTAAAGCACATGAGGAGGCAAAAGGCAATCATTGTCTCTCCCGGCGGCGACGGCGTGTGCGGAAGAACCGCAGGAGGACCTCGAAGTGCCGGCCGTCGGTTGCCGCATCGATGATATCCACACCCGCTTCGGCAGCGACTTTTTCGAAGCGCGATCGTTGTGCATCGGCCTGCGCGGCGAATGCCGTGCGGAAGGCGGTCAGGTCCGTGTCGATCACGGTCATCGCGTCCGTTTCGGGATCCTGGACCCGCACCAGGCCGACAGCCGGCCACGCACGTTCCAGTTCATCGTCGATGCGGACCGCGATGACGTCGTGTCGAAGTGCGGTCCGCTTCAGAAGTCGTTCGGGGGACTCGTCCTGAAAGTCGCTGATGACGAAGATCACGGCTCGTCGTTTCTGAAGCTTGTTCACCGCCTCCAAGGCCGCCGTCAGGTTCGTTTCCCGTCCTGTCGGCTTCGCATGCAAAATCGTCCGCAGCAAGCGTAGAACCGGCCGCGACCCCTTCGCCGGGCGGATGGTGGCTTCGATCCGATCGGTGAAGGTCAGGAGGCCGATGCGGTCGTGGTGCAGCACTGCGGCGAAGGCTAGGACTGCGGTCAACTCGGCCGCGACTTGACGCTTGGTGGTGGCCGCGGAGCCGAAGCGCATTCCCGCCGAGAGATCGACCAACAGCAGAATCGTCAGTTCGCGTTCTTCGACGTAACGCTTGATGAACGTCTGGTCCATCCGCGCGGTCACGTTCCAATCGATCAGCCGAATCTCATCGCCCGGCTGGTACTCGCGAACTTCCTCGAACGACAGCCCCATGCCCTTGAACGCGGAGCGGTACTCCCCGCCGAACGAGGTGCGGACGATCCGCTTGGCCAGCAGTTGCAGCCGGCGTATCTGCTTCAGCACATCCTGATGCATCGCTACCTGCTCGGCTGGTTTGCGGTCCCGACGACCTTGGCGATTGTATCCCGCACGAGTGCAAGCTTCTCCGGCCAAGTGAACTCCGCGGCGATGCGCATCCGGCCCGCCGTGCCGTAGGCGCGTCGCAGCATGGGGTCGGCAACCAAGAGCTGCAGGACGGCGTGCAGCACGGTCATGTCGCCGCACGGCACGAGCAGGCCGTCGCTTTCGTGTCGGATCAACTCGCCCGGCCCGCCCGCGCGGTAAGCGACATTGGGTACGCCGTTCGCCCAGGCTTCCAAAAGTACGAGGCCGAAGGAATCGGTCCGGCTGGGTAATGCGAAGACATCGATACCGGCGAAGAAGTGCCGCTTTTCCAATGCCGAAAGCGGACCGAGATCGACGATGTTCCGCCGTCGTTGCGGTCGCTTGAAGTTCGCCATGCGTGGGCCTGCGAGCAGCAGCACGACGTCCTCGGGCAAGCCGGCAAAGGCTTCGACAAGGTCGTTTGTCCCCTTCTCCGCGCTCAGATTGGCCAGATGCCCTACGACAACGGCTTGCTCGGGAATATCGAGCTGATGACGCAATAAGTGACGGTCGCCTTGCGTGCATTCCGACGCATCGACTCCCAAGCCCTGCAGCACGATCCGCGAATCGGGCACGCCGAGGGTTTGCGTCAGTTCCGCTTCCCCGGCGGTCTGTACGAAGACCCTATCCGCCGCGTGGAGCAGCGCGACCAGCGGCTTCTTCGTGTACTGCCGCCGCGTGCGATCTCCCGGGTTGCTCGGGTCACCCCAGTGCAGGAACGGCGTCAGGAAGAATGGTACCTTGCGGCGGCGGGCGATGGCCAAACCCGCGAACAGCGGATTCGCATACGGGAAGGCGAAGCCGTGCACGGCGTCGAGTTGGTCCGGGCCGGGATGGTGACGAAGTGAATTCAACAGCGGGTTGCAGGGCATCCAACGGCCGCGATGGTTAACTGAGCCGAAAAGCGACAACGCCTTGGCGACGTAGCGCCGACCGGGGAACCGCAGCGGAGCGAAGCGATGGACCTCCGGATTCCCCGGCTTGCGGCCGGAAGCGAACTCTGCCGGGCCGAGTCGCCACATGGCCGCCAAGTCGTTCGCGGTGCTCGTATACACGGTTACCTTATCGCCGTGGTCCGCGAGATAATCGCCGAGACGCGCGGTATAGGCTTCGCTGCCGCCGAGTGCGGGCGGATAGCGGTGGATGACATGAAGCAGGTGCATGTCGAGTGACGCCGGGAATTCGTGCGGCCGGGGGATCGTGCTCCGATAGGATACTGCCGAGAGCTTTCCGAGTTCCGTTTTCGCACCGTTCGAGTTCCGCGATGATCCGCATTTCCACCTTGGCCAACTCCGTTCAACCGTCCGCCACGCTCGCCGCCGGCGCGAAGGCTCGGGTGTTGAAATCGAAGGGAATCACCGTTTACGACTTCAGCCTCGGCGAGCCGGACTTCAACACGCCCAAGCACATCTGCGCCGCCGCCGAAGTCGCAATGGCGAGCGGACAGACCCATTACACCCCCGCCGGCGGCACTGCCGAGTTGAAGATGGCCATCGCCGCCTGGTATGGCCGGACATACGGTCTGACTTGCGGCCCGGAGCACGTCCTCGTATCCAACGGGGCTAAGCACAGCATTCACAATGCCCTTGCGGCAACCGTCGGCCCCGGTGACGAAGTCATCATTCCCACACCCTATTGGGTCAGCTATTCGGACCTCGTCGCCATGACCGGCGCCACCCCCGTGCTTGTGCCGACGACCTTGGCGGGTCGGTTCAAGATGACTCCGGAGCAGTTGAAGCAAGCGATCGCACCCAAGACGCGGATCGTCATGCTCAACAGCCCGTCCAACCCGACCGGGGCCGTTTATACGAAAGCGGAATTGGAAGCGCTCGTCGATGTTGTTGTGCCGACGAACGTGGCGATTCTATCGGATGAAATCTACGAACTCCTTTGCTGGGGCGACGCCAAGCCGACCTGTGTTGCCACACTGCGGCCGGCGATGAGCGACCGCATGATCACCATCAGCGGTGCGAGCAAAAGCTACGCCATGACCGGCTGGCGGATCGGCTGGACCATCGCGCCCGTTCCGGTCATCAAGGCGATGGACACGATTCAAAGTCAGGAAACGAGTTGCCCGTCATCGGTCAGCCAAGCCGCGATGATCGCAGCACTGGAGTCGCCGGAGTCCGCGACCTGCATCGAAGCCATGCGGGTCGAGTTCGCTGCGCGTCGCGAAGTCGTCTATGCCCGGCTCGCGGAGATTCCCGGTCTGAAGTTCGACCGGGCCGATGGCGCGTTCTACGCGTTCTTCCAGGTCAGCGACTACTTCGGCAAAACCTTCGGCGACATCACCGTGACCGACAGCATCGGCTTCTGTACAGCCCTGCTGGAGCAGGCCCACGTGAACCTGGTCGCCGGCTCCGCCTTCGGCACCGAAGGCTTTGTCCGCATGTCGTTTGCCTGCAAGCTGGACACGATCGTCGCCGGCTTGGATCGCCTGAAGGCTTGGCTCGCCACCGCGAAGTAATTTCATCCCTCTTTTTGGAACCTACGATGCGAACTCTCCTCGCACTTTTCGCAATTCTCACCATCTCGACGCTCGGCCAATCCGAAGACTGGCCGCAGTTCCGCGGGCCGACCGGCGACGGCATGTATCCCGGCAAGCTTCCCACCACGTGGAGTGAGACGGACAACATCGTCTGGAAAACCGCGATCCACGATAAGGGCTGGTCGTCGCCGATCGTGGTGGGGAGCAAAGTCTGGTTGACGACCGCCAAGGAAGACGGCAAGGAACTCTTCGCCGTCGCCGTGGATCGCGAGTCCGGCAAGGTCGTTCACGATGTGAAGCTGTTCTCACCTGTCGAGCCGCCGAGCATCAAGCAATTCAACTCGCATGCCTCGCCGACGCCGGTTGCCTCGAACGGCAAGATCTACGCCCACTTCGGCAGCTACGGTACGGCCTGCCTGAACGCGGATACGGCCGAGGTGGTCTGGAAGGTCACCGATCTGCCCTGCAACCACTTCCGCGGGCCGGCCTCGTCGCCGGTCGTCCACAAGGACAAACTCTTCCTGCAATTCGACGGCTTCGATTTCCAATACGTCGTTGCCTTGGACAGACTCACCGGCAAGCCGATGTGGCGGAAGGACCGGGTTCTGCCCTACCCCAACGACGGCGACTTCAAGAAAGCCTTTGCCACCCCGGCGGTGCTGACCATCGACGGCCGCGAACAGCTCGTCTCCCCCGCGGCGATGGGAACGATCAGCCATGACTTGGCGACCGGCGACGAACTGTGGCGAGTCATTCACGGCGGCATGAATGAAGCCGCGAAACCGCTCTTCGCCAACGGACTGGTTTACCTGACCACCGGTCACACGCAAAGCGTCTGGGCCGTGAAGCCCGGCAGCGGCGACCTCACGGCCTACGGTGTGGCTTGGAAGTCGCTCAAGGAAGCCCCCTCAAAATCGAGCTTGTTGACTCACGGGGAATACCTCTTCATGGTCAACGACAAAGGGATCGTCAGTTGCCTGAACGCGAAGACCGGAAAGTTGCTGAAGCAGGAACGTTTACCAGCACCCTTCGCCGCTTCGCCGATCCTGGCCGACGGCAAACTCTATTTCGTCTCCGAAGGCGCAACCTGCAAGACCTTCGTCGTGAAGGCGGACGAAAGCCTCGAACTGCTTGCAACCAACACGCTTCCGGACGGTGCCTACGCTTCCCCCGCGGCCGCGGACGGTAAACTCTATCTGCGGACGAAGACTCATCTTTATTGCATCGGGAAGTAGCGCTACTTCTTGTTCCAATCGCCGATGATCACATCGAGTTCCGTTAATTTGCGACTGCGCCAGACGCTGAGTCGGATCCGCTGCTTCACGGGCAATGCCGAGATGATGTTGATGAGGTGATTCTCGTCCCGGATTTCGACGGTGTCGAGCTTAAGCACCACATCGCCGGTTTGAATGCCGCCCTGCCCGGCTGGTCCTTCGGGATGCACTCCTTCGACCATCGCTCCGCGTACGCTCGTCAACCCGAGTCGCAACGCGGTCTGCGGTTCCAGCGTCGGCGCCAGTTGCAGGCCGAGGTAGCCGCGACTGACGGTTCCCTTTTCGAGCAGTTCCTTTGCGATCCGGCGAACGAGATTCGACGGAATGCTGAAGGAGATACCCGAGTTCGATCCGTTGTGCGTGGCGATGGCGGTGTTGATGCCGACGACATTACCCGCGAGATCGACCAGCGGGCCGCCCGAGTTGCCGGGGTTGATCGGGGCATCGGTCTGCAGAAACTCCTTGATGCGGATCGTGGCGCCAAGGCTGATCTGTCCGCGGTCGCGGGCGGAAATGATGCCGTGGGTCACCGTTTGGGACAGGCCGAACGGGCTGCCGAAGGCCAAGACCCACTGACCGATGCGGACCCGATCCGAGTCCCCGAGGTCCAAGGCCGGGAGGTTGTCGTCCCGCAGTTTCAGAATCGCGATATCGGACTCGGGATCGGTCCAGACCTGTTCGGGCAACATGATTCGGCCGTCGGCGAGCGTGGCCGTGATCTCGTTGGACTTTGCCCCGCCGACGACGTGATTGTTCGTGAGCACGTAGCTGCCGGCGATTCCGGGCAGGCGAATGACCGCACCCGACCCCGATTCTTCAATCGGCTTGCCGCGGAGCGACGTGTTCGCGGGCACGGGTTTCACGGCATCGACCGTCACCACACTTGGCGCGACTTTGCGGATCGTTTCGTCGAACCGGTCCACGGAGGCGTAACGGTCGAGTTCCTGGTTCCGCGTCGGATCCGGCAGCGTACTCTGCGTTGCCGCTTGAATCGTCGCATCCGACTCCAAAACGAAGCGGGAGCTGATGCCGCCTGCGAAGGCGCCGACGAGAACCAAGCCGGACCAGAGGAGTCGACGCGTCATGGGAAGTGTTACCGGAAGTATCGTCGGAAGTAGTTCGCTCGGAAGTCCAAGTGCCGGCGTCCGCAGTCTACCTGAGTGGCTCTCAGGCTACTTAAGCGAAAAACGGAACAAGGTGAAATGCGGGCTACCGGTTGCCGGGAGAACCGGCAAGGTTTTCGCAATCCGCCCAGCATGCCCGGCGATGCCGTTAACGGTTGCGACGAAAAAGCCCGCCGGTGGATGCCGACGGGCGATCGATCGAGGTGGTGAAATTCAAGACATGTTTAATTCCAATTCAGCGACACTGAAGTCCGGGTCGTGTTGACCATCGTTCATCCTCAGGAAGGAGCCGACGGCAAGCCTGTCCTCCATCCACGACGCATCCTTTTCGGACTCACGCCGACAGCCGATGCACAGCACCGAGTACGGCAAAGCCGTCAGTCGGGCGACAGGGATTTTCATCTCGCAGCCGTAGCAGGTGCCGTACATTCCCTGCTTGATGCGCTGCAGAGCCATCTCAATGGAAGCGAGTTCCTTGGTTTCCAACGCGGCCAATTGGGACGCGATTTCCACACCGCCGGCCGCAAAGGCCGCTTCCGCCGAGTCGCCGACGGAAGAAGAACTGCGGGGCGCGATTTCTTCGAGGTCCATGCCGATGCGCTTGCGGAGATCGTTCCGCTTGGCGATCAAGGTCTTGGAAATCCGGAGCAAAGCATCGCTGCGTGCCATGTTACTCCTCCTGAATGTTGGGCTGAAGGTGGGGTTGTTCCGCAAAATCATTCCGCAGGAATCGTGCCATGGACAAGATCCGTGTTGCGGAATGCGGCAAACTCATCTGCCGGGAGTTCACCCCAGTATTACGCCCGGGATCGCCGTCGTGACGAAATCCGAAGATTTTGTGCTTGAGTTTCCGGATTCCAATATTCGCGAAAGGATTGTCGACTTTGCGTCTCGGATAAGACGGCGAAATGCGATCGGTGGTTCGCCGGCGGCATACGCAGACTTAAACCAAAGCAGCCTGACGCTTGTGCGTCGGGCTGACGTTCCGGAAAACGCGATCACGGCTGGAGGTTGGAGAGCATTTCGCGTAAGGGGACGAGTCGTTGGCCGCGCATGTCCTCGTCCATCTTCAGGACTTTGAGGAAGCGGCGGCGGAGTTCGGACTGCAGTTCCTCAATCGCGGACTGCGAGGTGCCGGACAGCCGAATCATGCCGCCCGCGCGGCGGTCGTGTCCGCCGGCCTTCCCCAAATCGCCCACGACTTTCCGCAGCAAATCCCCGGCCCGGCATTCCGGCTTGGTGGTCCGCAGCGAGAGGATCAGAGAATCGTCGATCACACCGGCACAAACCGCCCAGTCGACGCGGTCGAAGCGCACCATGAAATCGCAGACCTCGGCGGCCTGTTCGGGCTGAGGCAATTCGTAAACCCAACTGATGATGAGTCGATCGTAAATGAACGAACTTTGCAGCGCCTGCAGCAGGCACTCGAAGTGGCTGTGCGGCAATCGCGCATTGCGGATCTGCGAAATCAGATCCTTGTCGGACATCGGATAGAGTTGTTCCAACGCGCGGTCGTCTTCCGGACCCGCCTCGCGTGGAAAGCCCGAGACCTCGGTTTCGATGCCGTAGGTCAGAGCTGTGGCCAGCTTTTCGGTCAGCGGAATGTCCTGCTCGATCAGATACTTGGTGACGAGCGTACAAGTGGCGCCGAGATTCGGTCGAATGTCCGAGAACGGTACATCCTCCAGATCGCCTGGTGTATCGTGATGGTCCAGCACAGCCGTGATCGGGGCTTCATCGTCGAGTGAATGTCGGCCGGTGTTGGGCTGACTGTCCACCATCACGACTGCGTCGCCGTCGCGCCAGACGATGTCTTCCACGGGACAAAGATTGAGGTGAAGCACCTCGACCATCGCGCGGTTTTCGGCCCGGCTGATGAGGCCGTCCCGCGTCAGGATCGTCGGCTTGCCGAGTTTGGTTTCCACAAGGTGAGCCAAACCCAGCATGCTGCCTAAGCTGTCCGGATCCGGATTCACGTGGGAAACGAACACCACGCGATCCGCGTCGCGAAGTGCGTTCAGAAAACGGTCCGAGCGTCGTTGACCCATTTTTGCTGCAAGTTGTGGCGAAGACGTCGCCGGGGCGCTTCGTCGCGCCATACTTGGTAAACCTCGTGAAGTCACCCCGCATCGCGTTGCGGGTCAACGGATCGCAGAAACGGCGATCGGGAAGCGATTCTGGAACCGCCTCAGAGTATGATTTTAGTGCCGCTTTCGGCGATGCCAAGCAACGTCGTCGGGATTAGTCGGAAACGGACTGCTCGAGGTTCGAGCGGCACGGATCGCGACGATTGCGGAAACGAAGGTGTTACGGACCGGCGAGTCGACTTTTCTGTGCGTGCTTTTCGCCGGATGCAACGCTAAACTGCTTCATCCGATCATTCGATCCCTAATGAGACGACGATGGGCATTTACGACCGCGATTATTACCGGGACGAAGAACCGACCTATTGGCAAGGTTGGAGCGGACAGCGTGGAACCTTCGGCCTGATGATCGCGGTCGGTGCGATTTTCACCATTCAGGTGCTCGCCGCCAATCCGCGGATGGCCCGACCGGACCTGTTCCTGAAATTCGGCGCCTTCGATGCTTCAGCCATCCTGCAGGGCGAGTTTTGGCGGGTGTTGACCCACTATTTCATTCACCCTCGAGGTGGCCTCATTCAGGTCGCAATCGAATTGGTGGTGCTCTACGTCTTCGGGTCGAAAATCGAACGCTTCCTGGGGACGCGCGAATACTTCGCCATGCTGATTTGCTGCGGTCTGACGGTCGCGGTGGGCAAACTGCTCGCCGTGATCCTCCTGCCGGATGCGTTTGGAGGAATCAGCTACGGCGGCGGGCCGATCGTCGTCGCCTTGGCGGTGCTGTACATCTTTCATTTTGGTCGCACGCAGGTCCAATTCATCGCCACTGTGCCGGCGTGGGTTCCTGCCGTCATCGTCGTCGTGTTGGGAGCCCTCGGCGAATACAGCGGCGGCTCTCCGGCATTCGGCGTACTCGGTTACCTGCTTGCTACGGCCTTTGCCGTCGGCTACCGCTACCTGCCCTATCGGCTCAGCACTCCGTTTGGGCTGGGACGGAAGCGGACCACATCCTTACGACTCGTTCGATCGCAGCAGGACTCGCCGTCCGAATTGGATCGCAGCGAACGCTTGCCGTCGGATGAGCTCAGAGTTCCGAAATCCCGTGCAAAAGCCGAAGGAGCTTCGGCCGGCCGCAGTGAGCCGGCCTTGGACGAACATCTCGAAGCGAAACTCGATCAGGTACTGGAGAAAATAGCCCGAGCCGGAAAAGCCAGTCTGACGGAAGACGAGCAAGCCGTGCTCCAACGGGCAGGCGAAGTGTTCAAACGACGGAAAGCCGGCAATCCGAAATCCTAGGGCATCCGCGCGGAGTCCGTCGCGGGGTCGCCGGTGTCAACAGATCAATTCGGTGCCGCGGCTTTCGCGGCGGTATGCATGGTCTCAGCTGAGATGACGTAATCTTGCGGGTGCGGTGTCATTTCTCCCACATCGATTGAGTCCAAGCTCCGCCCCTCGTCTTTGCCTTCCTCGGCAAAGGTCGATGGTTGCTGAGGTTTAGACGGCGTCTGTGTGACCGAATTCAATGAAATCTCTTCGGTCATCGAAGCGATGACCTGTTCGCGGATGCTCAGGAACGCGGCGGCACACCGCGGATCGAACTGCCGGCCCGACTGTCGCTCGACCTCGGCGAACGCTTCCGAAGGATCGCGGCCCCGTTTGTTTTCGTGATACGGACGATGGCTGGTCATCGCGTCGAAGGCATCCGCGACGGCGACGACTCGGGCCATAAGGGGGATATCCTCCTTGGCCAAACGATCCGGGTAGCCGGTCCCGTCCCAGCGTTCATGGTGACTGCGGACGATCGGAATGATCGGGTGCAGCTCGGGAATCCCCAACAGATATTCGGCTCCGAGCGTCGCATGGGTCTGCATGGTCGCGAATTCGGAAGCCGTAAGCCGCCGCGGCGCCTGCAGAATCTCGTCGCTGATCCCGATCTTGCCGATGTCGTGCAGCGGCGTCCCGAGCTTGACGAGGTCAATCTGATCGTCGGTCAGTTCCAGCGCTGCGGCAATCATCAGCGCGTACTTCGTGACCCGTTGCGTGTGCCCGCCGGTGTATTTGTCTCGCAGTTCGACCATTTGTGCCAAGGTCGTGATCGTGCGCAGAAACAGGTCGCGTTGTTTTTTGAGCAGACTGGCACACTCGATCCCCGCGGACACGTGGGCCGCCAAGGCATCGGCCAGGAACAGGTCGTCTTCATTGAAGGGTGCCTGTAAGCAACCGCGGTCGAGGTGCAGCACGCCGAGCTTCTTCCGGGGAGTCCGCAACAACACGCAGAGAACGGACGACATGGAACCGTCGGCGATGCTGTTGGTGGCCAGCTCCTTCTCTTCCAAAACGTTCGTGTAGAGTACCGATTCGCCTTTGGCGAAGCAGCGTGCCGTGAGTCGCTTGCTGAAGTGGAAGCGGCCTTTCGGTTCGCCCTGCCCCACGGCCAACGAGCGCAGCCGCAACCGCGGCTCGGCCGAGTCCCCTTCAGAAAGCACGATCGCGCCGCGTTGAGCGTCGAGGACGCTGACGCAGTCGTTGAGAATCGAATCGAGGAGTGCGTCTTCGCTTTCCAGATGCACCAAGTGGTGCCCGGCCCGCAAAAGTGCCAGCAGTTGCTCGCCTGCCCGCGGCATACTGTTGCGGTCGAATGCGATGTGCTTGATGCTGTCGTCGAAGCTGGACTTTTTTGCCGCGGTCACCACCAACTGATCGGACGGCGGACCCTCGACTGTCGCCTCGACGAATTCCGCCAGCGTGGCGACCTTGCCGAATTGAATGACGTCCCGAGCCTTAATGGCCTGTTCAGTCTTTCCGAGCCGGACACCGTTGACATAGGTTCCGTTGGTGCTTTCCAGATCGTGCACGTACCAGATCTCGTCCGCGGCCAAGCGAACCTCGGCATGGCGTCGGCTGACGGAACTGTCATCGAGCACGATTTCGAGAGACGCGAGACGTCCGGCCCGCAGAATCGATTTCGACTCCCATACTTTGCCCTTGGTTGGGCCGCTGATGCCGCGTAGTCGGAGGACCCGCTTCATGTTCCCTCATCTCCGGCCGGACCGGGCATAGTCGGATCAACACATCCAGGACATACGTTTACAAGCTTAGAACGGATCCGGAAGCGGATCGATTGCCCCTGACATCATTTTCAAACATTTGGAGATGGGATGCAGCGCAAAGCCGCAATTTTCCGGCAGGGGCTGAAATCCTAGGGCAGATCGTTCGGTCCGCCGAGCGAAACATCGTCCACGCGCACACCGGCGCGAACCATGCCGTGGTCGTTTCTGTAGATGTCGTCCGGCCGCAGACCCATCGTCGTGCCGGCGAGTAACCGGACCGAGCCGCCCAGGAAGAGTACGTTTTGCCCCCCGCCGTGGGCAAAGGAAGCCGGTCCGGCGGCAACACCCAGGTAAGGCGGCAGGTCGGCTGCAACGGGTGTGAGGTCACCGGCGGAACGGATGCTGATCCCCTGGACCGGGGTCGTTTCGTCGACGCGATAGCCGAGGGTGTACGAGTATGTCGCGGTCCTTACCGCTTGACCTTCGGACTCTTGGTTGGGGCACGCGGCCCGGCGGTTCGGGTCGTATTGTCCGCTGCGGATCAATTCCTCCGTCAGCAATCCGGGTCGAGGCAAGGTAGAGGAACCGACTTCCGGAAGCCGACCGTGATGGGTATCCGCATAACCGATCAGCGCGGCATGAACGGCCCGCAGCTCTTCCCGACAAGCGACGACCTGATGCTCGCGACGCAACTTGCCGACGGCGCCCAATCCAAGACCAACGACTACAAGAGCGATCGACGCGGCAACGACCACATCCATCCGGAGCGGAGTTTCCCGAGCGACCGAACGTCGAACCCGGCGCAGCAAACCGATGGACTTGGGCGTGGTGATCGGAGCTTGCCGACGCAGCGAATTCTGTTCCGCCGCGACCTCGGCAACGGCTGCCAGCGTGCGAAGATATAAGCCGCTCGGCACCGAGGGTTCGACCGCATCGGCGTGCAACGGTGCAAGAAGATTTCGACAACGATTGAACGTGGCCGCCGTCTCGGGATCCGTTGCGATGCAGTGCTTCCACTTCGAGGCATCCGCGTCGCCAAGTTGGCCGAGAGCCAAGTCGAACAAGGCTTCAGCCGATTCCACTTCGCTCATGACACTGCCCCTTTGCTTCAATGATCCTGGGACGGCCCGGTGGCCTGCCAGATTTCCGTAAGCCGACCCACCGCCGCATGAAGGCGGGACTTCACCGTGCCGAGCGGAATCTCCAAGGCCTCGGCGATTTCGAAATAACGCAACCCCTGGAAGTACGCAAGGATGATGACCTGCCGCCAAAGTTCCGGCAGCTGATCGATCGCCTCGCGCACCATCGCACGGAGTTCCTCGGTCTCAGCCAGTGCAGGCGGTCCGGGATCCTGATCGAAGATCAACTCCGAAAAGGACCTTGCCCCGCTTTCGCTGCCGTCGTCCCCCGTGGGCAACGCCGCATCGGCCCGATGATCCAACCGCCGACTCCGGCGACGAAGGGCATCGATCGCCTGATGAGTCGCAATCGTGTAAAGCCAAGGCCGCGCCGCCCGCCCGGGCTGATACTGTTCGATCTTCCGGAAGACGGCGATGAACGTGTTCTGAAACACATCCGCCGCCAAATCCTCCGATCCGACATAGCGCCGAAGGTACCCAAAGAGTTCCCGTTCGTATCGACGCACCAACTCGCCGAAGTGTTCCATCTCCCCGGAGCGAATCCGGGCAAGCAGGTCCTCATCGGTTCGCGGGTCGTCCTGCGGTCGTTGCTCTCGTGCCACTCGGCTCCTGCTGCTTCTACGCCAGTCGTCCACGGCCTGTTCGCCGCTCAGCCGCCCGCGCGTTTGACTTTATAGCCGAGTTTTTCGAGTTCGACGGCGACGCGGTCGCGTTGATCGCCCTGAATTTCAATCACGTCGTCCCGTAGGGTACCACCGGTTCCGCAACGCGATTTCAGGAATGTCGTCAATTCGGCCCGTTGAGCCTCGGTCATGTCCGGGGGCAGTTCGCTCAGCAGCGTCACCCCTTTGCCCCGTCGCCCTTTGGTCTCCCGACCGATTTTGATGGTATGGGCCTTGCCGGCTTTCGGCTGCGTCGGGGCATTGCTGACGATCATCGGTACGACCTTCGGCCGCTCGATGCGCCGGCTGCCGGTGAACAGGCGGGCGATCAGATCGTTGATCTCGTCGTCCAGCCGGTTCAAATCGGCCGGCCAGACTTCACAGCAATCGGGTCCGTCCGCAAGCGGAGCGAAGCCGACGACGAACCGCGCTGACTTCAGTCGCGTTGAGTCAGTTTCGAGCGGGTGGCATTCGGCTTGCCACGGCATGTTCAGCTTTTTCAGGACGGCGGCGAAGCGATTGAAGGCCTCGTGGGCCAACGGCCCATCGTCCAGAAACAGCACGAGTTTGGAAGGGGGATTCGCCATGCGTCAGCGCACCTTGACGCCGCGGGCCGAGGCCGTTCGAGCGGCATCGATGATGGTCTGCGCCTGGCCGCCTTCGTACTTGATTTGGCCGATCTGGAAGCGAAGCGCGGGTACGGCCGTCGGTGTCAGCTTGTGGAAGTAGAACTTGATCGTGCCCCGACGGCCGTTGTTGGTGAGGATGCGGTAGTCCCCGATCCACGGGCCGCGCGCATCCGGATAGTCGGCGATCGTCGGCACCGCGGAGAGCGGTGCGAGCAGCATGGCATAGTCGGCAGGGTCCGCGAGGAATGGACCGAGATCGTCGCCGCCGTCGATCTGGGAGCGGTTGAGAATCTGCACGCGCAGGCTGCGGATGTTCTCGGTTTTCAGCTGCTCGACCGAGTCGAACGGCTGTTCCATCAGCAACGGGAAGACGAGAAACAATAAGGCGACGGGTACGAGCAGAATCAGACCCAGGAACAGCAACAGTTTTTTCGTGTGCCGGGGGCGGGTCGTCGCCAGGAGTGAAGTTTCGTCCATGCAGGCATGATATGGTACCGCATCGGCATCGTCCCGAATGACGATGCCGATGCGCGTTGCAGACATTTCAAGACCTACGGCTTCTTCACCGGAGTCGGGATGTGGTACTCAATGTACCCGAGCATCATTTCCTCGCTGGTCTGTTGGCCCCACTTGACCGTCGCCTTCGGGTCGGGATTCGCCGGGTTGTTGGGGGAGTTGTCGTAGTGGACGGTGAAGCGGATCTTGCTCCCCTGCGCGACCTTCATCGGTTCAGACAGTTCGTAGCGGAGTTGCCAGTTGAAATCATAGTGCGGCACGTCCAGCAGCATGCTCGTCGTGCCGTCCGGGGCGATGAGCTCGTACCGGCACTTCTTGCCGCGAACGTGGGTATGCGGCATGAACGCGGTGATGACGGCACCTTCGGGGATCCGTGCCCGCATCGTCGCGGTTTCGACGTGGTCTTCGATCATCGGCGGAATCTTGATCCGCGGATTGGCGACGGCGGTGACCTTGGCTTCGTTGACCGGCACGTTCGCGGCGAACTTCATTCCAAGGCGAAGTTGATCCTTCGTCGCCGTCCCGTTCGGCGTGTAGTGGATTTGGAAGAAAAGCTTCGCGCCCTTGGGCAGTCGCTTGGCCGTGCCGGTCGGGTAGATGAGCGAGCCGTTGCCTGGAACATAAGCGGCGAACACGCCGCGGCTTTCCTCCAGCAGATTCTGCAACCGCTCGCCGATAGCCCTCTTTTCATCGACCGGCAGGATGATGTGAACCAGCACGTGGTGCACCACCGCGCGATCGGTCGGGATGATCTCATACGCTTGAATCCACTTTTCCTCCGTCAGGCCGGTCGCAACGGTGACATGTTCGTAGGGCATCGTGCCGGTTGCGGGAATGGTTACGGGCTTCGGCAGGACCACGATCGCGTCCGGCTTGCCGATCCGCCATTCGCCGGGGTAAACCCTCGGCAACGGGGCATCGGCGGCATCACCCGCAGGTGTGCCGTTCTTGAGCCAGTTGAGCAGGTCAGTCTTGTCGTTGGGCGTCAAGCTGCGATCGTTGGCCCATTTGCCGGGGTACTTGGTCTCCTCGGCGGCGTGCCACGGCGGCATCGTCCCCTTCTCCACGACCTTGCGGATCATTCCCTTGTGGGCGACGATTTGCTCCAGCGTCTCCAGCGGGAACGGTCCGACGCCGCCGGCACGGTGACACTCCTGACACTGGGCGGCCACGATGCGGCTGATGCGATTATGGTAAGTGACCTTCGACACTTCCGTTGCCGCGTCCTTCGTGTGCTCCAAGGCACAACCCGGAGCCGTCGTGGCACCGATCGAAATCGGCTTTTTCCCGATCAGAGCTGCGAGAGCATCCTTCAGGAAAGTCAGCTTCGGGGCAGCAAGGTTGTACCCGAGGCCGTACTGGTCGTCGACCGCCCCGCGATAGAGCAAGGTCCGCTTCGCGTCGATCAGAAAGCACTCGGCCGTGGATTCCGCATCGAGTTGAGCGACGAGTGCTCCCTTGGCATCGTGAATGTAAGGTCCGGCGAGTTTGTTGCCGGCGATCACTTTAGCCATGCTCTCGGCATCGTCGGTCGCGATCGGATTAACGAAAACGAATGCGATGCCTTTGGCTGCAAATTCCGATTCGAGAGCGGCCAGCGTCGGCAGGTACTTTTTGCTGATCGGGCAGGTCGTACTCGTGACCGCGACGACTATGGCCTGTTTGCCCTTCAGCAGTTCTTCGAGTCGAACGGGCTTGCCGTCGCGGTCGGTTGCGGAGAAGTCGGCCAACTGCCTCCCAACTCCGGCCTGCTGCGGCGGCACCACACGTGGAGCCTCGGCATCCTTGGCCCAAGTCGCGGTTGCAGCGACAACCAGCACAACGGCGACGGCCGCCGAACGACCCAACTTCATCAACATGTCGACACCCTCAGGCTTCGGACTTGGAACATCATCAGTATCAGGATAACCCGAGGCAGCCAGGCAAGTTTCAATTGCGAGCGAACTTTCACAATTCGATCACAAATTCAACGCTTCCACGGCGAGTTGCTGGAACGCGGCGCGATAGGTCGACGCATCGCCGTTCGGGATGCCGGTGCGTTGGATCATCAACACCACGAACAGATCCTGCTTGGGGTCGATCCAGCCTTGCGTACCGAAGGCCCCACCGTGGCCGAAGGCGCCGGGGCTGAGGTTCGCCGTGATGCCCGTCGGCGTCTTGACGACCTGGAAGCCGTAACCGAAGCTCATACCGTCGGTGAAGCCGGTTTTGATGTCGCCGGTTTGGGTCTTGGTCATCTCCGCCAAAGTGGCTTCGCCGATGATCTTCTTCCCGTCGATCGTGCCGCCTTGGAGCAGGCAGCGGTACAACTTGGCCAGGTCGCCGGCGGTGGAGCACAAGCCGCCCGCGGGGATCGGGTGTTTTGAGTTCGACAGGGCCGCGAGAAAGGGCGTTTTCGTCAGAGTCCGCTTGCCGTCCTGAAAACCGTAGATGCTCGCCAACCGTTTGAGTTGCTCAGCATTCGGCTTGAAGGTTGTGTCGGTCATGTCCAATGGCGTAAAGATGCGGTCCTGCAGAAACTGTTCGTAGCTCTGACCTGAGACGACCTCGACGATGCGCCCGAGCACATCGATGCCCGAGTTGCAGTAACTCCACTTCGACCCCGGTTCGAAGTCGAGCGGCTGTTGGGAAATCACGAGCGTCGTTTCATTCAGAGTCCGATGCCGAAGCCCGTAGACGTCCCCCAGCCCGGCCGGGTAGCCACCCGGCAGTCCACTGGTGTGGGACATGAGGTCGGCGATGGTGATGGCTCGGCTCGGCTTCTTCAGGGTGACGATTTCGCCCATGCGGGAGGCGACGAGCTTCTGATTTTTGAACTCGGGCAGGTATTTTTCCACCGCATCGCCCGGCTTCAGCTTGCCCTCTTCGGCCAGCATCATCACGGCCATCGCGGTGATCGGCTTGGTCATCGAGGCAATGCGGAACAACGAATCCTTCGCCATGTCCACCTTCGCCTCGACATCGCGAAAGCCGATCGCTTCGTGGTGCACGATGCCGCCCTTGCGGCCGATCAGCGTGACCGCACCACCGAGTTCACCTTTGTCCACGAACTGCTGCATTTTCACCCGAATCGCAGCGAGTTTTGCGGCATTGGGGGCTTGAGCGAACGCGGGCACGGCGACCAGCATTGCAGCAATTGTGCCGAGGAAAGATCGCAACATGACGGCATCTCCGGGAGAGTGAGTTTCGAGAGTCAGTTTCGCTGGTCCGCAGTCTTCGGCCAGAGCAATCCCAATCCGGCCGCCACGAGCGGCACGAATCCGACGATGACGAACAGCAATTCGTACTTGCCCGGCACGGCATAGCCGCCGACGAAGAGCGACAGCCCGGCGATGCACAGCCAAGACAGGCAACCACCGATGCCGAGGATCTGGGCGGTATGCCGGCCGGCGGCATCCTGAATGCCGGCGAAGGCGGCGCTGAAGCCGCCCATAACGGCCGCGGCGACGAGGAAGAAGCAGCCCCAACGCGGAAGTTCGTCCTTCGAGAAACCGTAGATGGCACATAGCGTGCCGGCGGCGGCGATCAGGGCTAGCGTCACCAGCACGAGTTGCCGAGCGCCTTCGACGGACCGGCCGCGACGCACCAAAACGCGCGACAACCAACCGAAGCCGACGCTGCCGACGTCCGCGGCAATGTAGAACCCGGCGAGAATCCGTTGCTCGGTGCGGCCGTCGACTTTCATGTCTTCGGTGAGGTAACGCGGGAACCAAGTGTTGTAGAAGTGCCAACAAATGTTGATGCACATGAGAATGCCGACGGCGAGTGCGAACGTCGGCCGCAGCATGACCCGGCCGAGACTTTCATCCGTACCGACGGCTTCCCCCAACTCCGCAACCGGCGGGACGTCGATCGGTTTGGCGTGGCCGCCGCCGACGAGCAGCCACCACAAGAGCGCCCACAGGAAGCCGACGGCACCGACCACGACGAACAGTTCCCGCCAGCCCTTCCCGTAGTTGTCCCCCGGCATCGTCTCGACGATCGCCAGCACCAGAAACGGCATCGCCATGGCCCCGAGCGAACCGCCGCCGTGGAAGATGCCGTTGGCCAAACCACGCGATTCGCGGGGAATGATCCGCCGCACCGTCGCCACAGCGCAGGGCCAATTGAACGCCTCGCCGATGCCGAGCACCACCCGGCAGACGATCAAGCCACCAACCGCGCCGCCGGGAACGAAGCCCGTGGCCACTCCCGCGGCGGACCAGAGCACGATGGCCGCGGGGTAAAGCCAACGGATCGGGAAGCGGTCCACCAGAAACCCGGCGACGATTTGGAACAGCGCGAAGGACAAGCCGAACGCGAACTGAATCTGCCCGTAGAGCGCGGTTTGCTTGGTCGGATCGGGTTCGTATTCCGGGAGCAGATACCGCTGCGTACCGGCCAGCGCCTGGCGATCCATGTAGTTGATCAGCGTGGCCAGAAACAGCAGCCACACAACGCCCCAGCGCCAGCGCGGCAATTCGACTTTGGACACGGAGCACTCCGAACAGTTCCGGAACCGTCGCCGACATGTTCGGCTCGTTGAGTCGTCATACGGATCATCGCTTCAGTTGGTCCCAGAACAGCCGCAGAGCTTGGCCGCCGAGTTTACCAACCTGCTGGAAAACCTTCTTCGTTCGTTCAAGATCCGCTTCGGAATGAAGTGCCCTCAGGAAGCCGACACCGCGGGCTTCGCCGAGTCGCACGGCGATCGCAGCGGTCAGGTCGTCCTCCACGCCGGTGACCTTGCCCGGCGCCGTGCAGACCGGCACGATGGCGGACGTTTTACCCGCGAACAGTTCATCGACTGCGGCAACGGCCTCGCGGGTATTCACTTCCTTGGGCCGGGTGCCGCCGACGAAATCGTAGGGCGGTTCCCATTCCATGGCCGGGCGAAGCAGGTCGATCTGCGTGAGAGCCAGGATCAGCGGCGGCATCTTGTGATGCGGCGTCGCGGCGACTCCGGCGCGGACGCCGTCCAGAAACTCGACCTCGGGGGCACGGGCCGCCGATCGGGCGGGCAGCACCAGCAACACGAGGTCCGCCGTGCCCACGGCCGCGACCGCCACTGCCACGTCTTCAGGAGTCGCGCCGTCTTGGCCGAAGCCTTGTGTGTCGATGAGCATCAGGCTGGAACGGTCGGGCCGCTTCAGCAGGTAACGCTTCTGTCCGGCGGTCAGCGGCGCGATGTCCACGGCCGCATGGGCCTCGCCCAAAAGTGCGTTCACGAGGCTCGACTTGCCCGCCTTCACCGGGCCGACCAAGGCCACAACAATGGTGGTCGCGGACAGGTTGTGCTCCGTCATCGGGGAATCGGGCAACGCCTCACCGCCGGCGGGCGGCACGTGTGAAGCGGGCGACATCTTCTCGTTCAGCAGTTCGAGATAGCGCTTCGCACCGACCTTCAGCCGGCCGGAATTCAGCTCAATCAGGTGTCGGCCGAGTTGCCGCAGGAATGCCGCCTGCAGCCAGACCAGCACGTTCTCCTTGATCCGGCTTTGCGTCGGTCCCATCGCCCCCTTGGCCATGGCGACTTGCGCCGCGACATTGAGGGCACTGGCCGGGTTGATGATCGCCGTGGCCGCCCAGTAGAGGTTGCGGACCCACGGGTAATACTTGTTCACGCCCTGCACCGTCTCGCCGATGCGGCGCAGATCACCGAGCGTCAACATGTGACTGCCCGGCAGATAATCGCCGACGAGTTTGGTGAGATCGTGCGTGACCAGTTCTCCGCAGGCCAGGACTTCCGGCATGGTGAAGTGCGAGAACGGATCGCTCGAATTGGGCGAGTAAACCCGAGCGACCTTTAATGCCAGGCTCTCGGTTTGCTCCGCATAAAACGTCAACTCGGTGAAGCGGTCCGGGTCGACGGGCTTGATGGTCTGCACCTCGGCTTCGACCACGGCCCACGCCTGCTGATCCCGGTCGGTCCACCACTCCGGCGTCGCGACTTTCGTCTTCAATTTCGGGCTTCGCCAGGTCCGCGTCGTGTACCATGCCAGTCCGTAGGCAGCGAGCCAGCAGAGGATCATCGGCCAGTAAGCGATGAAGGACCAGCCGCGATCCCAGAGGTGATAGCTGCCCGCGCCGACGAGGAACAGCACGGGCGCCGATCCGAGCACGGCCATGAGCAGCAGGCGAAGCTTGAGCTTGGCGGACTGGGTCATGTCGTCGTGCTCCAAGCCGTGTCCGCCATCTGGAATTCCTTCTCGTAGAGCTTCTGGATCATTGCGTCCGTCAGGGCGTGGCCGAGCCGAGTTTCGTGCAGATAGGTTATGAAGGCAAGCCCGAGGGCATAGGTGGTCTTGCCCGCCATGCGGATGTTCGCGGCCGTGCCGACGACGGGAACAATCCGCAAAAACTCGGTCAGGCGAAGCCGCGAGTTGGTCCGCGAACTCCATCCGCCGACCTTCTCCAGGAATGCCGTCGCCGCACCGCCGCGACCGGAACGCGCTGCGAGTTCGGCCAGCATCCGTTCCTGAATGTTGGGTACGACCAACCAGTTCGTCAGCGGCAGGCCCGCCGCGGTTGCGGCCAGCGTGGCATAGCCGAGGACGACCGGGCGGGCGCGTTTGTGTTCGTCGTTCAGTTGATTCGGATCAACCTCGACCACGCGGCGAAAAGTCGCCCGATACGCCGCGGGCAGTGTCTCGCGCAGCACTTGCTTCAACATTGCCCCGCCGTATTCGGTTTCGGCATAGCCTTCGTCTGCTTGAGTCAGATCGACGGGGACGACGCGATCGACGAGACCGCGGAACTCTTCGGTCTGCTCGCGCACCAGGCGGATGAGATCGCCCGGCCATGGCCCATCGCTCACACTGGGCGGATACACGCCGGCATCGAAGGGGTAAGGGATCGGGTGCTGCTGCTGCGGGTAGGCTTCGTGGAGACACGTCAACACCAGCACCACGGGCCGGCTCGGGTCGGCGGCGCGGATGCGGGCCAGCGATTCCTTCACCCGGCCCGTGGCGAAATCCTTCAAGCGGCAGGTGACCAGCACCAGGTGGGCCTGCTCGTTGAAGCGGGCGATGTCCTCGGTTGCGTCGTAACTCGGCTCATCGACGCCGCGGGTATCGAGGAAGGTGATGACGGGTGCGGCTTCGGACGGGAAGGGATAAATGCGGCTGGTCAGCGTGCAGGGGCGGAAACCATTGCCGATCGCTGCGTCGTCGGCCCCGGTCAGCGTGCGGACGACCGACGTTTTGCCGGATTGCGTTTTGCCGAAGAGCCAGAAGACCGGGGCGGGCACTTCCTTGCGGAGTCGAACCAAGGCTTCCTCGAGCTTGGCCGCATCGGCTTCAGGAGCGACAGGTTTGCGCAGGCCGAGGATGCCCTCCCGAAGGCGGGACCACAAGGTCGTGCTCGGCTGACTCTGCATTGCGCTTGGACTCCAGCAAACGAAGAACCCGGACGGCCATTGTAGGATGATCGTCCGGGTCACGGTGCTCAAAGTGCACTTCCAGTGGAATCTACTTCGCCTTGAGTTCCTGGGCGGACAGGATGGTGAAGTGGAAGCCATGCGGGTTGTTGCCGTTGGCGATCTTGAGCATCAGCGTGTTTTTACCCGCCTTCAACTTCACCTTGACCGTGTCCCGTTCCGGCACGGCCGCGAGGCCGCCCGTCGTCTCGATTACTCGTTCGCCGTTGACGAACAGCCGAGCGGCATCGTCGGTACCGAGCAGGATCGTTACTTCCTGTGCTGCGGGGGATTCGATTTCCTTGGCGGCATACGTGACGGAGTTGGATGACTTCTCGCCATGGAGTTGAGCGAGGTCGAAGTAGGCCCCGGCGGACTTGACGTTCCGCCAGCCGACGGTGCCGAAAGTCGCGGCGACGTCGAACGGCTTCGCTTCGGGTCCGTGATCCTTGGCGAGCGGCTCGGTGGCTGCCGACACGGGGAACGGACCGGCGATCATCCACGAATCCGGCGTCAACGACGCGGTTTGTAGGGTCGTCATGTATTCGACGAGGTCGATCAGTTCGTCTTCGGTCAGCGTCGCCGCCAATCCTTCGGGCATGATCGAGACCAGCGACTTCTTCTTCTCGTCGACATCCTTGACCGGGACAACGTAGTCCTTGCCGTTGGCGTCTCGGATCGTCAGTTGCGTCTCCGTTTCCCCCATGAGCAGACCACTGATGGTTTGGCCGTTGAGGGTGGTCACGTTCCAGGTCACGTATTGGTCGGCGATCGCCTTGGAGGGTTGCAGGATGCTGTCGTGCAGGTTTTCCTTGCTCCCCTTTTTGCCGATCAGCGACAGGTCCGGGCCGATCGCACCGCCCTGTCCGCGGACCATGTGACACTTCATGCACTGAGCTTCGCCTGCGAGGCTCGCCGTCATGATCTTTTTGCCGTTGGCGGCATCGCCGGTACGCTGGGCTAGTACGGCCGCGGCCGGGAGTGCCTTAGGGTTCAGCTTGCCGGGCGCGGGAAACAGGATCATGGCTTTGTTCCGCTCACCCTGAAATGGCGAGTTGCGAAGCAGCTTGCCCGCATCGGCCACGAGTGGCTCGGGGAACTTGCCCGCTTCTTTTTGCTTCAGAATGTAGCCGGTGCCCGCACGCGTCTCCGCCAGGGCCTCTACGGCCGCTCGCTGAAGTTCGGTTGGGGCGGATTCCTTAAGGAACCCTTCGAGTGTGCCGAGGGCGAGCTTGCTGACATCGTCCGTCCCTTGTGCTTGGATGTGCCGGCCGAGCGCCAGGATGGCATCCCGTCGCATGTCCGACTTGCCCGCGACCAGCACCAAGAACTTCGTGATTTCGAGTTTGCGTATCTTCCCGCACGTGCTGATCGCTTCGCGGCGCAGTTCCAGCGGGTTGCCTTGGAACGTCGCCACGGCGAACATATCCGGGACTTTGAAACACTCCGGAGCCGCAACGGCCAAGCCCAGGAACTCGCGGTGTAACTTCTCGGATTGTGCCAAATGATCCAACGCACTCCGGACCTCATCCCCCTTCTTCAACTCGGCCCACTTCGTCGGCAGGAAGAGCTTCAAGTTGTCGAGGGCTTTCGCTTTAGCCGCCGCGGGGTGGTTGCCAGTCAGGATACTCAGCATCGTTTTCCCGGCTTCGAGTGAATCGTTGACCGCGATGATGTCCACAATGCGGGCTTTTTGCGTCGCCGTGAGCGCATCGCTTTCCAGCAGTTTCCCCATCTTCGGCAACATGCTCTTGGGCCGAAGTTCCCACACCAAGTCCGCAACCTTGTCATTCCACTCCGGGAAGTGCTTCTCGAAGTCCGCGAGGATTGCATCGCGCCGCACCGGGTCGGTGCCGCAGGCGATGTTGAGCGCGGCACGGAAGGTGAGGTCTTGGCCGTCGTAAAACTTGGCGATCCTGTAGAAGTCGCCTTTGATTTCATCCGCATCAGAGCGAGTCATGGAGATCAAAAGTTCGCGATAAACATTCTTGAAAGGTAATTCTTTCTTAGTGAAAATACCTCCAAGGTTACTGGGGTACTGACTGCCCATCATAAAGCTACCGTTTTTCACGTAAAACGGGCCGGCGTCAGTTGGCTCCATTTTCGAAATTGCAACTCCCATTTTATTCAGCTTTTGAGCTGTATCGGGATCGGGCTGCTCACCTTTCTTCGGGCCGGCGAGTGCTCGACACATCGAAAGCCATGATGCACGCGGATAAGCGATGGAAATTTCTTTACCCGACATCACGTCATACAAATCACCGACGGTCTCGATCATTGAGGCTTGAAGGTAGTTCTCCATTAGAAGCGTGCGGGCTGCGATATTTGGATTTTTCAATAGCTCGATGCGGCCTTCCCGCGTTTCCAGCTTCACCTCAGGCACTTTGTACCCTTTGCTGCCCGCGGGACTCAGCCGATAGATGCGGCCGCGAGTGTGGTCGCCCATGCCGTGGCCGCCGACGCCGGGGTCGTACCAGTCGGCGATGAAGACGCTGCCGTCCGGTGCGGTGCAGACGTCGACCGGGCGGAACCAGTTGTCCGAACTCGTGAGCATCTCAGTCTTGTCGAGTTCGTATCCGGCGCCCTTGGGCTTGCGCGTAAACGCTCGGACTTCGCGCGGGCCGGCGTCGCAGTGCATCAGCGTGTTGTGGAAGGTTTTGGGGAGCAGATTTCCTTCGTAGAACTGGATGCCGCAGGGGCTGCCGAAGCCGGTGCGGAGCGTCTTGTGGACGATGCCGGGTTGCTCTTCGTGCCAATGCGATTGACCTGGACCGCGTGGGCCGTAGCCGTAGTTTCCGCCGGGCATGACGAAGCAGATGCGGGTCTGCTGGTTGCCGTCGTCGTCGTTGTCCGAGCACCAGATTTCGCCGAAGCTGTCCAGGCACGCTTCGTAATTGTTGCGGAAGTTGTGGGCGATCAGTTCGAGGTTGTTGCCGATCAGGTCGCAACGCCAGACGGTGCCCTTTTGGACGTCGGTGGTATTGCTGACGAACTTCTTCCCCTTGCCGTCCGCACTTTGCAGCCCGGTCACGCCACTGTCGCCGACGGTAAAGTAAAGCTTGCCGTCCGGGCCGATGTGCAAGCCGTGGACGCCGTGGTCGTGGTCGAAGCCGCCGAAGCCGGTGAGGAATTTCTTGGGTGGGCCGTCCGCCTTCAGGTCGCCGTCGGCATCGGTGAATTCGAGGATGTCCGGCGATTGGGCAACGAGTACGCGATAGCCGCGCGGAGTCGAACCCTCAGGGGACTTACGTCCCCCGCTCGCCATGGGAATGACCAGTACCGACAGTGGACCGTACAGCTCCTTGCCCTGATAAAAGATCTTGGATTCATCCGCCTTGCCGTCGCCGTCCTTGTCGATGAGGACGACGATCCGATCGCCTTCCTCGCGCAGGATCGGCCGGTTGAAGTTCTTGCGGCGATAGTTGACCGCCTCGGCCACCCAAACGCGGCCCATCTCGTCCACGTCGATCGCCGTCGGGTTGACGAGCAACGGCTCGGCCGCGAACAACTCGACCTGCAAGCCCGTGCCGGGCTTCATGGTGGTCAGCACCTTGTCGGGGGCGACCTGAGCGAACGCGGTCGAAGCGAATAGTGCGGCGACGGCCGCGGCGAAGAATCGAGTCGGCATGGAAATCGGCTCCAGGCTTGGGAGAGAGCTTGATGCGGATAGCTTACCCGAAGACACCCCCGACTGCCAACCGTTCAATCCGTCGGTTATGATGATCTGAGACCTAAAGGAGACCAACTCATGACGACAACGCTGCTGGAAGAATCGGAATCGGTGGAAGCCGAATCGGACGATGGCGATGCGTCGTCCGAACCCTTTCTCATTACAAGGACGATTGCCGACCTGATCGACGACCTCGGCGGAATCGACCCGGCTCGCATTCGCATTGTTCCATTGCCCGGGACGGCGATCGGGGCTGACGCCGAGAAGTATAAGTGCGAACTGATCGACGGCACCCTAGTGAGGAAGGACATGGCATTTGATTCCTACTACATCGGTGCGTTTCTGTTGAGTATCCTGTTCCAATTCGTCGAGTCGCGCAAATTCGGTGCGGTGCTGGGCGAAGCGGGATTTATGGAACTCAAGCCGGGGCTCGTGCAAGCGCCGGACGTTTCCTTCATCTCGTGGGAGCGAATCCACTCCGGTACGACGCCGGAACGCGGTATACCGAAGCTCGTGCCCGACCTCGCCGTTGAAGTGCTCAGTCCCGGCAACACCAAGGCCGAAATGGCCCGCAAGCGCCGCGAATACTTCGCCGCCGGCGTTCGCCTCGTCTGGGAACTTCAACCGAAAACCCGCACCGCCGTCGTCTACACAGCCGACGACGAAGGAACTTCGCTGGGTGCGGACGCATCGCTGGACGGCGTCGATGTCGTGCCGGGCTTCACCATGCCCTTGGCCACCATCTTCGGCGTACTCGACAACCTGAGTCCGGCTTAACACCCCTCGCAATTCTCACGGAGACCACCTCATGACGACGACGCTGCTCGAAGAACCGGAATTGGCGGAAGCCGAATCGGAGGATGTCGCGGCGGATTGCGATGCGTCGTCCGAACCTGCCGTCGATCATCGAACGCTTGCAGAACTCATCGACGACCTCGGCGGGATCGACCCTGCCCGCATTCGGATGGTTCCGCCGCTTGGAACGGGGACCGTGGATGATGCCGAAAAGTACGAATGCGAACTGATCGACGGCACCCTCGTGAGTAAGGACATGAGCTTCAATGCGTATCTGCTCGGCGTCTTCATCGCCGAGCTGTTCAGCACCATGATTCGAAAACAAAACCTCGGCTTCACACTTGGGAAAGCCGGGTTTCTCGAACTGTTTCCCGGGACGGTGCGTGCCGCCGACGTGGCGTTCATCTCGTGGGCGCGGATGCCTCTCCGCAAGCGACCGGGGAAAGGTATACCCGCTTTGGTGCCGGACCTATGCGTCGAAGTGCTCAGCCCAGGCAACACCAAGGCCGAGATGAAACGCAAGCGCGGTGTCTGCTTTACCGCCGGCGTGCGGCTCGTCTGGGAGATCGATCCGGAGACGCGCACCGCTGTCGTCTACACGGCCGACGATGAAGGGACGAATCTGACCGCCGCCGACACGCTCGATGGCAGAGACGTGCTTCCAGGTTTCGTGTTGCCGCTGGCCGAACTGTTTGCGGAACTCGACCGCGAAGCTCCGGAGTCGGTTTAAGTCCGCGTCATGACTTCGTTGATCCGTTTGGCGAAGCCGACGGGGTCGAGGATACGGCCGCCTTCGGCGATGACGGCTTGGTCGTACAGCAGCCGGGCGTAGGTCGGCAGGAGCGGATCGTCCGGCGTCAGCCCGTGGCGCGTTTTCAGCGACAAGACGGCAGGGTGGTCGGGGTTCAGTTCCAGCACACGACCGGCTGCTTCGGATTCGTTGCCTGCCCTTTTGAGAATCCTCTCCATGTAGGCGGACATGCCGCCATCAACGACCAGACACGCCGCACTATCCGTGAGCCGTTTGGTCAACTTCACTTCGCTCACTTCCGATACTTGACCCTTGATGTAGGTCAGCATACCCGCAAAGCCGGCGGCGATCTCGGCCGGCACTTCGTTCGCGGCCGCATCCAGGACCGTGCGGTCGGCCGGCAGCAGTTTCTTCCCCTTGAACTCGCCCAGGTGCGGCAGCACGAACTCATCGACTGCATCCGTCATCAGCAGCACGTCGTAGCCCTTGGCACGATAGCTTTCCAAGTACGGCGAGTTGCGGAGTTGCTCAGCCGATTCACCGCTGAGGTAGTAAATCGCGTCCTGCCCTTCGGGCATCTTGGCGAGGTAGTCGGCGAGTGTGGTGTAAACGTCCGGGGCACCACCGACGTGGCGGAACAAAAGCAGGTCGGCGACCTTGTCCTTATTCTCGAAGTCGCGGGCGATCCCTTCCTTTAAGGTCGTGCCGAGTTCCTCGTAGAAGGCGACGTACTTGTCGTACTCGACGTTTTTCATTGCCTCCAACCCGGAGAGGATGTTGCGGACGACATTCTTGCGGATCGTCTCCAGGTGCGGGTTCTGCTGAAGCAATTCGCGGCTGACGTTGAGCGGCAGATCGGCCGAGTCGATCACACCCTTGACGAATCGCAGATAGACCGGCAGCACCTCCTCGCAGCGCTCCATGATGAGGACGCGCTGCACATACAGTCGCAGGCCGGCTTTGTTGTCGTCGTAGTCGAAGCTGTAGGGCTTTTTCGCGGGAATGAAGAGCAGCCCGCGGAACTCGGATTTGCCCTCGACGGCGAAGTGCAGCGTCTTTGCCGGCGGTTCGAAGTCCCGGCTGATGGTTTTGTAGAACTCGGCATATTCCTCCGGCTTCACCTCGCGCGGGCTTTGCAGCCAGATCGCCTTGCGATCGTTGACGATCTCGGCCTTCGTCGCCGGCGTGCCTTCATTGTCCTCGGTGGTCACGAGTTCGACGGGGTGCTCGAGGAAGTCTGAAAACTTTTTCACCACACCTTTGAGTCGCCAGGGGTTGACGTACTCGTGGGCATCGTCCTTGAGGTGAAGAATCACGTCGGTGCCGCGGTCGGCCTTCTCGCTTGCTTCGAGGGTATACGTCCCTTGGCCGTCGGACATCCAGGTCGTGCCGGCTTTGGGGTCGCCGCCGGTGCGTGTGAGGACCGTCACTTTATCCGCGACCATGAAGGCCGAGTAGAAACCGACGCCGAAGCGGCCGATCAGTCCGGGGACGTCGGTCGACTGCTTCGCCTGAATGGCATCGAGAAAGGCCTTGGTGCCGGACTTGGCGATGGTGCCGAGGTGATCGACGACTTCCTCGCGCGTCATGCCGATGCCGTTGTCCCGGATCGTGAGCGTCTTCGCGGCCTCATCGGGAATCAGACTGATTTTCCAGTCCTTGTTCCCCTCGAGATCGTCGTCCCGATCGAGCGAGTTGAACTTGATCTTGTTGACCGCATCCGACGCGTTGCTGATGAGTTCGCGCAGGAAAATTTCGCGATCCGAGTAGAGCGAGTGGGTGATCAGGTGCAGAAGCTGCTTGAGTTCGGCCTTGAATTCGAGGGTTTCGGGCGTGCTGCTCATGGTGGTGCGTCGATCGATTTCGGGTGGGCGGTCGTCACTGGCGCGACCATGCATTCATGATATTCGCGTGGAAGCTTGCGCCGGCAAGTCCGCCTGAAACACGGTCTGACTCCCTTCGCGGCGCCAGCCGACTGTACCGCCGTGGGCAAGGACCGCTTGCCGGACGATGTTCAATCCGAGGCCGACGCCTTCAGGCTTGCCGGTCGTGAACGGCTCGAACAGGCACTCCGCAAGTTCCGCAGGCGGTCCGCGGCCGTCGTCACACACGATCACGGTCACGCCTTCTGGTCGAAATTGAAGTTCAACCCCGGCGGCCCCCCCGGAACCGGCGGCTTCAAGCGCGTTCTGAAGCAGATTCCGGACGATGTGCCGGAACAATTCGGGATCGAGTTCGCGGTTCACGCCCGGCTCGTTCAGGGTGGCGGAAAGCGTCGTCCGCTGATGCTTCGCCTGTGGCGCGAGCAGTTCGAGCATTTCCTTCACGAGCAGGACCGGGTCGCATGCTGCGCGGCAAAACCTCGGCGCCCGACCGACGGCGAGAAATTGCTGAAGCATGGTTTCCATGCGACGAAGTTGCCGCAGTGCGGACGACAATGCCTCGCCGTTCTCCGCCGTCCGGGTTTGGTGAAGTTGAACTGCGAGTCGAGCCCCGCCGGCGGCGTTGCGGAGTTGATGGGCAAGCCCACCCGCGAACTGCCCGAGAATCCGCAGTCGCTCCGTCGTCGTCTGCTCGCGGCGATCAGCATCGAGTTTCTTCGCCATGTCGTTCAGGCCGCGGGTCAGGTCGCGGAGTTCGTCGTTCGGTGCGGATAGTGCGGTCGGCTCGAAGTCGCCGCCTGCGATGCGTCGTGCCGCCGCTTCCACGCGACGGACCCGGCGGACCACCCAGCCGCCCAGCCAAGCCGCGATCAGGATGGTGACGAGCGAGGCCGTCGCTCCCAGGATCAGCACCGGAATCACGGCCGTGCGAATTGCCGCCTCGCGGCGTTCGACCGGGTCGAACAGGTACAGCTTGTACCCCGAATTCGGTTCGTCGAGCTTCACGCCCAATGTCGCATACTCGCGGCCACGGAACGTGGTCACGCCCGGTTCGGTGCCCGATACTGTCGGCACTTCGGTCGTTTCACTGAACGTAGTCATCGGCGCAGCCGAGGGACGAACGGCGACGAAATCCGCTCCGCTGAGTTGCTTCAACTGATTCAGTACCCGTTCGGTGACGGGAAACGTCGGGGGTTCCACGAAGCAGCGGGCGGCGTTGCACAGCCGTTCGTCGGCTTGGCGTTCGGTCAGCACGACCGCGCGATTCGCGGCTGCGAACGTGCCGGCGGCTTCCAGGAACACTAAACCCAAGAGGGGAGCCAGGAACTGGACTCTGAGGCTGATCCGCATTGCGGGTTGGCTCCGGTTCGCTTCGGTCTCAGACCTCTGAGCACTTGTCTTATGTTCGATTTCGCGGTGACGGCATTTGTGTCTGTGCTTTTCCTGGTCGATCCGCCGGGCACAGTGCCGTCGTTCCTTGCCCTCACAGCCGGCTATACCCCCAAGAAGCGACGGAAGACGGCGTTGGTTGCCTGCACAGCAGCCACGCTGATTTTGAGCGTCTTCGCGGTGCTGGGCACCTATCTGTTCCGCTACCTCGGGCTGACGCTTCCCGCGTTTCAGATCGCCGGTGGTCTGATTCTGTTTCTCGTGGCACTCGACATGATTCGGGAAAAACAGTCCGAGCCGCCGCCGCCGGAGGAGACCATCGAGGACATCACCGATCAAGCCGGGGATGTCGCGATCACGCCGCTGGCCGTGCCGCTTTTGGCCGGGCCGGCAGCGTTGTCGACGGTCGCGGTACTGATGTCCCGCACCGAAACATCCGTGCAGGTCGGCAGCGTCTTCATCGCCATCTTGTTGACGGGGTTGTCCTGCTACCTGACGCTTCGGCTCGCAGAGCCGATCCAACGCCGGCTGGGCAACACCGGCATCCATGTTGTCGGTCGGGTGTTGGGCTTGGTGCTTGCCGGCATCGCCGTGCAGTTCGTGCTCGATGGGCTGGCCGCGGCCAAGCTCATCGCCGAGGTGCGGTGACTTTTCGGCTCGCAAGATGCTTTTCGATCTCAGTCAGCACATCGTCGATGTTCGGCGAAGCCAAACCGTGGCGAGCCCAACTCTCCGCCGCATGGGCCAAGGTCGCGAGTGCCCGTTCGCGGGCCGCATCGCCGAGCACGGGCCGGTCGGGCATCTCGTCCGGCTTGCTGCCGCGCGGCCGCGGCCGACCGTCCAAGGCTTCGTTGCAGAGTTTGTCCGCGTCCTTGTTTTGTTCCCGGCGCACGTGAACGATTTCGACAGTGCGGAACTTGCCGGCGAGCTGTTTCGCTTCGCCATACAAACCGATGAGATCCGCGTTCTTAACGCGATAGTCGCCGTTCATCTGCTTGACCAGCA
>Ga0105047_10001165_pt1 | contig 46590 bp, 37 predicted proteins | sample MAT04_FD_78384 | JGI IMG/M metagenome (GOLD analysis project Ga0105047, IMG submission 78384) | Freshwater microbial communities from Lake Fryxell liftoff mats and glacier meltwater in Antarctica - MAT-04 (megahit assembly) | ecosystem: Environmental > Aquatic > Freshwater > Ice > Liftoff...
AAATCCGGATCTGCCGCGGATTTTATATTTCCGATCCGGTGCATATTGTAAGCGATCCGCATAAATCCAAGTCAATGTCGTTGCCATCATACAAAAGTTGAGATGGTTGAGTACGGCATCGGCATTTCGCGTCTGTGATTTTGCACTACCGATCTCCTGCTTTATTTCTTTAAAGCCTGCCTCGATCTTCCAGCGTGCGCCATAGTATTCAATTATTTGTTCAACAGCGAGCGTCAGGTCTGTTGTCATGAGTGCCACATATCTTGTTTTTCTGTATACCCAGACAACACGTACTTGACACTTCATCGTTTTTAACATAACGGTCTGTGCATAGGCCAGCACTTCTCTTTGCTTGCCGTAAAGCCAAAATGCACTGCGACCATGGGTAAGAATTCTGGTTTCCTTTCTTTGCATGATCGTGGAAATGGCCACAGCCGAATATTTTCCTGCCACTCTTCGGATTGATAGAATCATCCAGCGCAACAATAATTCGTGCCTCTATAGCTGCATTCGGAATCAGTCCCCACATGGTTCTCCATAAAGCCCTCCAAGGTAAGGTTGTACTTCCCATAAAGGTATAAAACCGTTGACTCTGGATCTGCAATCCGAACAATGTATGCAGAGCACGCAGCAAATTGGAAGTGATTGACGATGTGAACGGTACCACCACCGCGAGCAGAGTGTATGCAAACCAGACTTTTCTCTTCTGCCCCTTGCTTCGTCTTGGAAAAAACCTCTTGCAGAGGAACAAGCAAATCGCGTAGTATAAACATTGGTAAGTGACTCCTTTTGGTATAATTTCAATGCGTTAGACCACTGAACTATACCATGGCGTCGCTTGCCTTTCACTATCTATCTACCCGAATTTGCATATTTATTTTATCAATACAGTTATTTTGGCATAGAAGTTGAAATCTTTTTTGATAGCCATTCCTATCTGATATTTAATCTCATCAAATCGTATCTTAATTTCTAGGAAACTTCAGTTTGAACAATAAACCTTGCCATTGAGAAGTTTGCGTTTTCCCGCCACCTTAATGAGTGTCTCCTCACCACACTTAAATTTTCAAAACCGTAGGTTTTCGTTCAAATGACCCCGCTGGTTTTTATCGTGAGAAAGCATGGTTGAGAAAAAAACAACAGAAAAGGACCACGATGAAAATAGAGCCTCCAGATATATGTAATTTCGAATATATAGAGAAAATTTGGCAACTCTATCAAAAGAATCCTCTATCTGTATCTCTTGACTGGCAGATCTATTTCAATGAATTGGTCCAGGCAGATCGGACCGCGCCACAAATCTCCCCAGGATTCACTGTCGGTATACAGCAGCTGCGCCAGGGCTTTGGCCCGGGAGGCAAAATATGCGCCGGCTGTGGGCGGGCAGAGGCCATGTCGCTTCTGCAGTACAATGTGAGCCTGCTGGTGCGCAATTACCGAGTGCGCGGCCATTTGCTGGCCAAGGTTAATCCGCTCGGAAACCCTCGTACCTCCCTCCCCGAGTTGGATCCCAGCTTCTATGAAATCAGCGAAGACGATCTCGACCTGCTCTTCAACTTCGGCCATATTTCAGGTCGAAAGGCGCTTCCCCTGCGCCAGATCTTGCAGATTCTGAAGGAGACCTACACTGGTGCTATTGGTGTTCAGTTTATGCACATAGATGCATTGAACGAACGGGAATGGCTACAGGAAAGGATGGAATTGTCGAGAAACAATATTGTTCTTACGAAAAAACAACAGATCCGCATCCTTGAACGATTAACGGAAGCAGTGACCTTTGAACACTTCATTCAAAAGAAATTCGTCGGTGCCAAGTCCTTTTCCCTAGAGGGTGCGGAAACCCTCATCCCGCTCCTTGACCAGGCTATTGAGAAAGCTGCTGCCCAGGGGATAGATACTATCGTTATTGGTATGCCTCATAGAGGCAGGCTGAATGTTCTGGCCAATATTATGGGGAAAACCCCGCAGACTATCTTTGCCGAATTCAAGGATTCGGACGCGGAACTGAATATAGGTCGCGGGGATGTGAAGTATCATAAGGGATACTTTCGAGTCTGGAACACAGATGAGGGGGAAAAGGTCGACCTGAATCTCTCGTTTAACCCGAGTCATCTGGAGTTTGTCGGGCCAGTGGCGCAAGGGGCGCTGAAGGCCCAGCGAGTGAAACTAGGGGATGACAAGACCCAAAAAGGTCTGCTCATTCTCATCCACGGGGATGCCGCCATGGTCGGAGAAGGTATTGTCCAGGAGACCTTGAACTTGAGCGGTCTCGCAGATTTTCACGTCGGTGGTACCCTGCATGTGGTGATCAATAACCAGATCGGCTTTACGACCCTACCCGGGCAAGGCCGATCCACCTACTACTCCACTGATGTGGCGAAAATGCTCCAGTCGCCTATTTTTCATGTTAACGGGGAGATCCCCGATGCGGTGGCCCAGTGCCTTGATGTGGCGCTGGATTTTCGCCAGGAGTTTGGATGTGATGTTGTGCTCGATATGTATTGCTATCGACGCCGGGGCCATAATGAAGGCGACGAACCGCGGTTTACCCAGCCGCTCATGTACTCGTTGATCGACAAGAGACCCACAGTAATGAAGCGATACCGGGAACATCTGGTCTCCCTCGGCGAACTGACTCGAGAGGAAGCAAAGACCATTCAGCGCTTCCGCGTGCAGTATCTAGAGGATGAATACCAGAAGTTAACAGGCGATCAGGAGAAAGATTCAGTGCGTCCAAGTTTGTTCATGATCGCCCACGGACCCTATGTCGGGGGAGCCGACGATCAAGTATCCGAGATCGAGACAGGGGTTGACCTGGCACTACTCCAACGGCTGGGAAAACTGCTTACAACCCCTCCACCGGACTTCAAGGTTCATCCAAAAATCAATAAACTGCTCGGCGTTCGACAGCAGATGTACAGCGATGAGCAGCCTCTGGACTGGGGGGCCGCCGAGACCCTGGCCTATGCAACCCTGGTCGAGGAGCAGGTGCCGGTGCGCCTCTGCGGACAGGACAGTCAGCGGGGTACCTTCAGCCATAGGCACAGTGTTCTGCATGATATGGAAACCGGGGCGACATATATGCCGCTTGCCCATCTCAGCGAATCGCAGGGACGGATCGATATTGTCAACAGCCCACTCACAGAAGGAGCGGTTCTCGGCTTCGAGTACGGGTATTCCACAGCCTTTCCCGAAGCTCTAGTGCTGTGGGAGGCGCAGTTTGGCGATTTTGCCAATGTGGCTCAGGTTTATATCGACCAGTTTATCGCCTCGGCGGAGACGAAATGGAACCTTTTGTCCGGGATCGTCCTGTTATTGCCCCATGGCCTGGAGGGAACCGGACCGGAGCATGCCAGTGCTCGGCTGGAGCGTTTTCTGGCCATGGCCGCTACGGATAATTACCAGGTAGTTTCCCCCACCGAACCAGCGCAGATCTTCCATCTTCTGAGACGGCAGGTGAAACGGAATATTCGCAAACCGCTCATCGTCATGGCGCCGAAAAGTCTGCTCCGCCACCCTGGTGCCATTTCTCCGCTGGCTAGCCTTACCAGCGGTTCGTTCCGCAAGATCATCCTCGACGAAGAAGTTGTGGCACAGGATGTAGCGCGGATTCTCCTCTGTACTGGCAAAGTTTATTATGACCTATTGCATGCCCGACAGGAAAAGAACATAACAAATGTTGCTATTGTCCGGTTGGAACAACTCTATCCGCTACCGCCGGATAACCTGATATCTGCTTTAAATCGATATCCCAAAACCATTCCCCTTATATGGGTACAGGAGGAACCCCTAAATATGGGCGCCTATCCGTTTATTTGCCTCAAATTTGTCGATTTCCTCAGGAAACACTGGGCGGTGGATAAAGTGGGTCGGCCCGAATCGGCTACTCCGGCTACCGGCTCCGCGGCGAGCCATAAACTGGAACAGACACTGCTGATAAACCAAGCTTTTCAGAACGGAGGGAAAGGATGATCATTGACATTACCGTACCAGACCTGGGTGAATCGATTAACGAAGTGGAAATCGGCGAGTGGTTGGTCAAAATCGGTGACAACGTGGCAATGGACGAACCGCTTGTCGCCATAGAGTCCGAGAAGGCCACCGTGGAACTCCCTGCTCCCCAGTCAGGAGTTCTGGTTGAGATAGTCAAACAGCAGGGGGAGGCGGTAGGGATCGGCGAACTCATCGGCCGTATCGATGCGGAACAGAAGGGTCCCAAGAAAGATGATAGCTTCAGTCAGTCAAGTACAAACGCCGAAGAAAAAACGGTTGACTCAGAAGAAAAGGTCATGCCTTCAGCGGCCCGAGTGATGGCCCAACAACAACTTTCTGCCAAAGAAGTGACACCGACTGGACCTGGTGGAAGGATTTTGAAAGAGGATGCGATGCGGGCTGCAGCCGAGAAAACGGCCGATGAAAAAGCTAAAGAAGCAAAGGCAAAAGAAGAAGAACTCGCTGAAAAAACGTTTTCACTAAGGGAGGAAAGCCGACCTCAACCGGTGATCGAAAATAGCGTTGAAGAAGCTGATGAGGAGCGCCGCGTGCCTATGTCCCTGTTGCGTCGCACCCTTGCCGCGAGGCTATTGGAAGCCACCCAGAGCATGGCGATGCTGACGACGTTTAATGAAGTGGATATGTCGGAGGTGAAAAAGCTAAGAACTACTATGGGCGAGGAATTCGCCGACAGACACGGCATCCGGCTGGGGTTCATGTCGTTTTTCGTCAAAGCCGCCGTGGCAGGTCTGAAGGCTTTTCCCCTGGTCAATGCCAGAATCGACGGCAAGGATGTGGTGTATCGGAGCAATTACCATGTCGGCGTGGCAATTGGTGGCGGTAAAGGGCTGGTTGTGCCGGTCATCCGTTACGCGGAGCGTTTGAATTTCGCCGAGATAGAGCAATTGATCGCCGACTTTAGCGACCGGGCGAAAAAAAATAGTCTTTCCCTTGCCGAACTGCACGGTGGAACCTTCACCATAAGTAATGGCGGTGTATACGGGTCTATGTTGTCGACGCCCATTATCAATCCGCCGCAGAGCGCCATTCTTGGCCTGCACGCCATCAAGGACCGACCGGTTGTAGTAAATGGCGAGGTGGTGATCCGGCCGGTAATGTACCTCGCCTTATCCTACGACCACCGCATTATTGACGGCCGCGAGGCAGTGAGCTTTTTAAAGAGCATCAAAGAACGGATCGAACAGCCGCAGAAACTTCTCCTGGAGATCTGATCATGGGTTCAGGCAACAACGATGTCTATGACCTGCTGGTAATCGGCGGTGGGCCCGGTGGCTATGTCGCCGCCATCCGCGCCGCCCAACTAGGTAAAAAGGTCGCCTGCATAGAAAAGGATATCACCCTTGGCGGGACCTGTCTGAACATAGGCTGTATCCCGAGCAAGGCTTTGCTCGAATCGTCCTACAACTACCACCAATGCCGGACCGCCATGGAGGTCCACGGCATTCATCTTGGGGACATATCCTTTGATTTAAAGGTGATGATGGCCAGAAAGGATGCAGTGGTAAAGCAGCTCGCCTCCGGGATAGAGTATCTGTTGAAGAAAAACAAGATAGACAGGTTAACAGGCACCGCTCGCCTCCTCGATGACCGGACGGTTCGAGTAAGGGGTGAAGAAGAACTGATCCTGAAGGCTAGAAAGGTGCTCCTTGCCACGGGGAGTAAAGCCGCGTCCATTGCCGGCATAACGATAGATGGGGAACAGGTGATTTCCAGCACGGAGGCACTGGCCTTTGCTGCGGTGCCTAAACACCTGGTGGTAGTCGGGGCAGGAGCCATCGGTCTTGAACTAGGCTCGGTATGGCACCGACTTGGTGCGGAGGTAACGATAGTGGAATATCTCGACCGGGTGCTGCCTACCGCCGACCATGATATTTCTAAGCAGTGCCTCCGTCTCTTCAAGAAGCAGGGTCTCAGGTTTCTTCTGGGTTCGAAAATAGAGGAAATCGAGAGGACTAGCGAGGGTAGCTGTACCGTGACCATTGGTGGCAAGAAGCCACTGATAGCGGACAAAGTCCTTATTGCCGCCGGGCGTTCCCCCTGTACGGAACAATTGGGTTTTACCGAGTTGGGTGGTAGGACAGATAAAAAAGGGTTCATCGAGGTGGATGACCATTGGCAGACCTCAGTTGGCGGAATCTATGCCATCGGCGATGTCATCGGCGGTGCAATGCTTGCCCACAAGGCCTCTGCGGAGGGAGTGGCCTGTGTGGAACAGCTTTTTACAGGATACGGCCACGTCAACTACGAGGCGATGCCGAGCATCGTCTACACCCATCCAGAGGTGGCCTCCGTAGGGAAAACCGAAGAAGTGCTGCGGCAGGAAGGCATCCCGATCAAAATGGGCAGCGTCTATTTTAAGGGCAACGGCCGAGCCCTGGCCGTCGGCGACCCGGATGGGATGATCAAAATTATCGCACACCAGGAAACCGACCGGATACTGGGGGTGCATATTATCGGGCGACGGGCCGGTGATCTGCTCGCTGAGGCGGTTGTCGCGATGGAATTCGCCGCAAGCAGCGAGGATCTGGCCCGTGCCTTCCACGCCCATCCAACCCTCTCCGAGGTGCTAAAGGAAGCTGCGCTCAACATTGAAAATGCTGCCATTAACGGATGATTTGATACCAAAGGGATGCGATTTTTCCCCACCGCGGGTTTATAACCCGTTACCTGCAACCTTGTAATTTCTGCCAAAAATCATCACCTTAATGAAGGAGACCAAATGACAACCAACCTTACGCGAAAAATTATCGAATCTCACCTATTCGAAGGCCGGTGGCAGTCAGGGCTGGAAATTGCCGTCACCATCGACCACACCCTCCTGCAGGATGCCACCGGCACTATGGCAATGCTGGAATTCGAGGCATTAGGGTTGGACAGAGTCCTTGTAAATCTCGCCGCGCAGTACGTTGATCATAACCTGCTGCAGACCGATTTTAAAAATGCCGACGACCATCGCTATCTGCAAAGCTCCTGCGCCCGCTATGGCGTACATTTCAGTCAGCCGGGCAATGGTATTTCGCATCAAGTACATCTGGAGAACTTCGGCAAACCCGGGTTGACGCTTATCGGAGCTGACAGTCATACTCCGGCTGCAGCCGGGTTGTGCATGCTTGCCTTTGGTGCCGGAGGTCTCGACGTCGCCCTAGCCATGGCCGGACACCCATATTATCTGCCATGCCCCAAGGTGTTGGGAGTGAAATTGGTGAACAAATTGCCACCATGGGTCAGTGCCAAGGATATCATCTTGGAGATGCTGCGCCGCTATGGGGTTACGGGATGCCTAGGGATGGTCGTGGAATACTATGGCTCTGGGGTCGCCACCCTGACCGTCGAAGACCGTGCCGCCATCGGTAATATGGGCACGGAACTCGGCGCGACCAGCTCAATCTTCCCCTCAGACGAAAATACTCGGAAATACCTAGCCTCCCAGCAAAGAGAAACGGACTGGCAGCCAATGTCAGCGGACGACAACGCCACGTACGACGAAAACGAAGAGATCGACCTGGCGAAGGTCGAACCACTGATCGCCTGTCCGTCCTCACCCTGCAATGTCGTCGCCGTAAGAGAAGTAGCCGGCAAAACCGTTGATCAGGTGATAGTCGGTTCCAGTGCCAACAGCGGACTGCGAGACCTACTGCGGGTTTCAAGGATTGTTCAGGACCATCACTGTGCGCCGGGGGTAGATTTCAATATCAATCCCGGCAGTCGGCAGGTACTTGAGAACGTTATTGCTGCCGATGGCTTAATGGACCTGATAAAGGCGGGCGCCAAGATACACCAGTCCGGCTGTCTGGGCTGCATCGGCATCGGCATGGGCCAGGCGCCGGGGACCGGTCAAGTGAATCTACGAACCTTCCCTAGGAATTTCCCTGGTCGGTCCGGCACAAAAGATGACCAAGTCTATCTCTGCTCACCGGAGACCGCGGTAGCGGCAGCGCTGAAGGGGGTGATCACCGACCCCCGTGACCTGGCTGCTGAGATAGCCTATCCCATAATAGATGATCCTGCTGACCGGCTGGTGGATCGGTCATCGATCATCTATCCCTCGAGTGATCTCCTAAAAACGCAGATTATTCGCGGGCCGAATATCAAAGCCTTTCCGCAACTTACTCCTCTGCCGGACAAGCTGCAGCTAAAGGTGGCCATCAAGGTGGGGGACAATATCTCAACCGATGCCATCATGCCGGCGGGAAACAAGGTACTGCCCCTACGTTCAAATATCGAGGCCATCAGTAAATTTGTTTTTTATCAACTTGATGAAAATTTCCATGAGAACTGCCGCCGTCTCGGTGACACTGCAGTCATCGGTGGCGAAAACTATGGACAGGGCTCCAGCCGTGAACATGCGGCTCTCGCCCCTCGCTTTCTCGGAATAAGAGTGAAGATAGCCAAGAGTTATGCCAGGATCCATAAAGCCAATCTCTGTAATTTCGGCATTCTGCCCTTGGCATTCAAGAACCCGGGGGACTATGACCTAGTGAGCACGGACTCGACGCTTGAACTTTCTGATATCAAACGTCATCTTGAACATGGGGACACCGAAATTCCGGTCAAGATAGGCAGTCAAATGATAATAACCCTGTTGGATGTCTCCAATCGACAGCGTCAAAGTTTGGTTGCCGGCGGAATGCTCAACCTGGTTCGTCAGGAACTGGGGAATTGATCGGTTGAAAAGGTCCATCCGGCTGCCTGAGGTAGCTAAATGATATTGTGAATGTGAGCCAAATGCAACTGCTCTAGGTTCGCTGACAAGAAACCTGGAGCAGTTTTTGAGAAAAATTGTTCTCCTTGATTACAAATATCCATTTACCAAGATTTACGGCCTCGCAGATACACTGCCACAAACGTCACATGAATACTTCACGAGCGCTGTCTTTCTCTTGAAAACCTCGACTGCTGGAACTTCACAAAATTTGCCTCTTAACTCCTCATCAGTCGGGTGACAGATGTTTATTGCATCATTGTCGCTTGCTCCACAGGCTTGACATATATAAGAGATCGTGCATCTCCTCAAGGATAGAGAGTAGAGGGTAAAATACTAAGGTAGTTCTTTGGGTTTGCACACATTTTCAGCTTTTGCTGCACTACGACCGCAACCTTGGCAGTAGTGGGTTGCCGGTTGAATAAGTTCGATATAACTTGGGGGATCCTTGACCTGGAGCTCTTCTTCAACATAGGCGCACAAAGTTTTTTGTTTATCGTTACTCATAAAACACCTCCTGTCTTATAGACAAAGAAACGAATATTTCATCCAATGAGTTGCGAGGTCCGTCAGGATTGCAACCCTTGTTAACATATTTAAGCCGAGATTCGCTCATGTCAACCAACGGGTTAAATATTTCGTGACCTCTTTGCCCGGATACCTCCAACATGTGCATCATCAAAATGTGAATCGTTTTAAAATCTTGAACGGAGTTGTCGAGAGGTCAGTTGGCGGTCTCCTGCAGCAACTGTGTGAATGGAAGAATCTTGGGATACTGGAAATGAATGTCCACTTTAAATATTCAGACTCGTTGGGTGTTCGGACTGTTGGCGGTCAGGTGGTTCTTCGTTGTAAAATTCTTTTTTTAGGAATCCCGAAGAAACCGACTACTTATCACCCACCCTCTCCGCACGCGGTTTACTGAATGGAGAAATGCTGCCGGCAACCCACCTTCATTTTCACCACATATTTCCAACGAACTCCGCAAATATTCACAGCAATTTGCCATTAATCGACCGTCAACTCAAAAAATACTTTGACAAACATCATTAATTATTATCTAGTTCTTCGAGAAATCCGACCGAGCGCTCAGTAGTATCGCCGGGAGAGCAGAAAAGGAGTCCTCAGCAGCCGGGACAATCATTTTCAAATCAACTGTAAGGAGTCACTGAATGGGTATGGAAAATCTCTACAGAGAAGTAATGAACCTTAACATGATGGATGATAATGATCTGAAAAAGGATAAAGCACGTGCCTTTTTCGAAAAACTCAACTTCATGAAACTCCCGGAATACTTCAACTGGGCCGCAGAAATCTTTGAAGGTCTCCATGTTAAGGAGAGAGGCAGCAAAAACGCCTTGGTCTGGTGCGATATCGCCACAACTGAAAGCAAAACCTTCACCTATCAGGAATTCGCCTTCCGCGGCAATCAATGTCTGAACAGATTGCGCAAGGCTGGTGTCGAGAAGGGCGACAATATGTACCAGATGGTGCCGATCGTCCCGGAAACCTGGTTTGCCAGCTATGCCTGCATCAAGGGTGGCCTGGTTGCCGTACCGACCGCCACGACAATGACCCAACGCGAACTGGAGTTCCGATTTGAAGCATATCCGCCAAAAGTTATTATCGCCGATATCATCTATACCGACGTTATTGATTTGGCCCTGCAAACCTCGAAAATGACCCCGAAACTGAAACTGGTGTTAGGGAAAAAAGAAGGCTGGATCAGTTATGCCGATCTCGCAAGCGAAGCGGTTGAAGCCGAAGCGGCGAAAACCCGGGCAAGTGACCTTCTGTTCTGTTTCTTTACTTCCGGAACCACCGGATTGCCCAAGCGCGTCGGCCATACCGCTGTTTCCTATCCTCTCGGCCATCTTTCCACCTCAGTCATGACCGGCGTCCGCACCGATGACACCCATCACAATCTGAGTGCCCCGGGTTGGGCAAAGTGGGCATGGTCGAGCTTTTTTGCGCCTCTCAACGTCGGCGCCACCGCCTCCGGTTTTAACTTTACCGTTCTTGACGGCAATAAATACCTGACCGCCCTCACCACCCATAAAATTTCCGTTTTCTGTGCGCCTCCAACCGCCTGGCGCATGTTCATCAACCTCGACACCTCAAAATTCGATTTTTCCGCTCTCAGGCAATCGATCGGGGCCGGTGAACCACTCAATCCGGAAGTCATCACCAAATGGAAAAAACTCACCAACACCGAGATTCGCGATTTCTACGGCCAGACCGAATCGACGGCCATGATCGGCAACCATCCGTGGATGAACGGCAAGATGCGTGCCGGCTCCTTCGGCCAGCCGTCCTTCATGTATGATGTTGCCCTGATGGATGACGACGGCAAGGAAATCACCGTGCCCAACGAACCCGGCCACATCGCTGTCAAACTCGACAAATGGCGGTCAATCGGCCTCTTTACCGAGTATATCGGCAGTCCTGAGAAAATGGCCGGCGTCTTCATCAATAATGCCTACTACACCGGCGATCGGGCGACCTTTGATGAGGACGGTTACTGGTGGTTCGTCGGTCGCGCCGACGACGTAATCAAATCCTCCGACTACCGCATCGGACCCTTTGAAGTGGAAAGTGCCCTTATCGAGCACCCCTCAGTTGCCGAATCGGCAATCGTCGGTGTACCTGATCCGAAACGGCATCAATTGGTCAAGGCCTTCATTATCTTAAAACAGGGCTATCAACCTTCACGGGAATTGGCGCTGGAACTTTTCCAGCACTCCATCAAAATCCTGGCTAAATTCAAGATTCCTCGCATTATCGAATTCGTGCCGATGGTGCCTAAGACCTTGAGCGGTAAAATCCGCAGGGTTGAACTGCGTCAGCAGGAGACCGACCGTCAAGATAAAAACACTAAAGGCAGCCAACTGGAATTCTTTTACGAGGATTTCCCGGAACTCAGCTCCAAGAAAAAATAGTCAATATGCAGCAACGGGAAGAAGGCCTCCCTGCTTCTTCCCGGTTTTTTTACATGGACCTCCCATGCACAGATTGACATCCGATAATCGCCAAACCTCAGGCCGCATTTTCTGCAGGAGAAACCTCGATGAACTTTGAATTGACTGAAGAACAGAACCTCATCCGTGACATGGTTCGCGAATTTGCCGAGACCGAAGTTGCCCCGTCGGCGAAAATCCGTGACGAGGAAGAACGCTTTGATCGTGCGCTGATGTTTGACCGCCTCGCCGAACTGGGCCTTACCGGTATTGTTTTTCCTGAAGAATATGGCGGTGCCGGTGCCGATTACATCAGCTATGCCATTGCTGTCGAGGAACTTTCCCGGGTCTGCGCCTCAACCGGCGTAACATTATCCGCCCATCTGTCGCTTTGTGCCAATCCTATCTACCTTTTCGGCAACGAAGAGCAAAAACAACAATTTCTTGCACCTTTGGCCCGCGGCGAGAAAATGGGCGCCTTCGGACTGACCGAACCCTCCGCCGGCACCGATGCCGGTGGCACCAGAACCACCGCCGTTAAAGATGGCAATAGCTATGTCCTCAATGGCACAAAAATTTTCATCACCAATGCCGGAGATGCCGAGACCTATGTGGTGTTCGCCAGAAGCGACAAACAGGCGCAAAAACATCACGGCATAAGCGCCTTTATCGTTGAAAAGAATACCCCCGGTTTTACCTTTGGCAAAAAAGAGCAAAAAATGGGTATTCGCAGCTCACCGACCATGGAATTGGTCTTTGACAATTGCCGGATTCCCACTTCGCAGCTTCTCGGTGAAGAGGGCCAGGGATTCAAGGTGGCGATGAAGACCCTTGACGGCGGCCGGATCGGCATTGCCTCACAGGCCTTAGGCATTGCCCAAGGGGCTCTTGAGGCAGCTGTCAATTACGCCAAGGAACGTAAACAGTTCGATACGCCGATCGGCAAATTCCAGGGTATCCAGTTCCAACTCGCCGACATGGCGACCCAGATCGAGGCGTCGCGACTCCTGGTATACAGTGCCGCCTACAAGGCGAGCCACGGCCTTTCCTATTCGCAGGCCTCGGCCATGGCCAAACTCATGGCCAGCGAAACGGCCATGCGCGTTACCACCCAGGCCGTACAGGTTCTCGGTGGCTACGGTTATACCCGGGAATTCCCGGTTGAACGGATGATGCGGGACGCCAAGATCACAGAAATTTACGAAGGGACCAGCGAGGTACAGCGGCTGGTGATCGGTTCGGCTCTGACCAAATAACAACGCTGCAAAGGATAGATTTCACGAGATTCCTTCGAGTAAATTTGCGAGGGTGGTATTAACAACACCTTGTCTGTAGGACAGATTTTTCTTTTGTTCTGGTGTTTTTTTGTTTACGTTTTTACTCTTAGTGTCGGCAAGTATTGAAAAACGAAAGAAAAGACAATTCCGGAGACAAAAAGATGGATTCCGACACCTATTCAGGCGAGGTCACTACTAATATTAAAAACCAGGACTTGGTGCGAGAGCGAAGGCGGCAGATCGCCGACGGTGCAGTGAAGCTCTTTATCAAACATGGGTACCATAAAACGACTACCCGCGCCCTGGCCAAAGAAACCGGACTGTCCATCGGTTCTCTGTATGAATATGTATCAACCAAAGATGATGTTCTCTATCTGGTATGCATTGCCATCCACTCGGAGGTTGAACAAGGGGTTAAAGATGCGCTGGCCCGCCCGACCATCGGCAAGGAAGCTTTGGCGGAGGTGATCCGGGAATATTTCCTGGCCTGCAATAGAATGAGTGACCACGTACTCCTTATGTATCAGGTAACTCATTTTCTCCCCTTGAAATGGCAGGAAAAGGTGCTGGAGGCGGAACTGCGCATCACCAACCTTTTCATAGAGGCCATGCGAGAGTTGCGGACAATAGGCAAACTACCGATGCTTGCGGATGACACAATCAACCTCATCGGCCATAATATTTCAGTACTCGGACATACCTGGGCCTATCGGCGCTGGTATTTCGGCAAACATTTCACTATCGAACAGTACATTGAAAAGCAGACGGAATTTATTATGAGTTTTCTTGAGAAAACCAAAAGCGCAGGCCATCTTCCACAACCCGCACTCTCGGCTTGAAACCTCCGTAACTTCCGTGTGCTCTACCTGTTAACAACGATCACCTCATCCCTAGTCATTTACCACGACAGAAGGAGAAACCATGCACGCGGATGTCGCAGTCTATCGGCCCAAAAACGTAGTAAGAGTTATTACCGCCACCTCTCTTTTCGACGGCCATGATGCTTCAACCAATATCATGCGCAGAATTATGCAGGATTCCGGAGTGGAAGTCATCCATCTGGCGCACAACCGTTCGGTCCAGGAGTTGGTGGACACGGCCATCGCCGAGGATGCCCAGGGTATTGCCATGTCCAGCTACCAAGGCGGGCACATGGAAGCCTTCAAGTATATGATCGACCTGTTGAAGGAAAAAAACGCCTCGCATATCAAGGTATTCGGCGGTGGCGGTGGGGTTATTGTTGCCGACGAGATTAAAGAGCTGGAAGCGTACGGAGTAGCGAAAATCTATTCCCCCGAAGACGGTGCCTCCATGGGACTGCAGGGCATGATCAACCAAATGGTGGAAATGCTCGATTTCCCCACCCTGCCCTGCCACGACCTGCGCCCTGAGCAATTGGTGTGGAATAATCCGAAAACCATTGCCGGTTTCATCACCGCCGCCCAGCAGGCGAAAGCCGGCGGCAACGGCAAGCTCGTTGAGCTGATGGCCTTGATCGGCCCGCTTGCAAAAAAAAATAACCCGCCGGTTATCGGCATTACCGGCACCGGCGGGGCCGGCAAGTCCTCGCTCACCGATGAAATAATTGTCCGATTTCTCCATGACATCAAAGATATCCGCATTGCCGTCATCTGCTGCGATCCATCCCGGAAAAAGACCGGCGGCGCTCTCCTCGGCGACCGGATTCGTATGAATTCCCTCGGCCAATCCGACAATATTTTCATGCGCAGCCTGGCCACCCGCGATTCCGCCAGCGAGATCTCCGAAGCGCTGCCGGAGGCCATCCAGGTGGCAAAAGCGGCAGGCTTTGATCTCATCATTGCCGAAACCGCCGGCATCGGTCAGGGCGACTCGAAGATCACTGATATCGCCGATATCTCCATCTATGTTATGACCTCCGAATACGGGGCACCGTCGCAGCTGGAAAAAATCGACATGCTCGATTATGCTGACATCATCGTCGTCAACAAATTTGAGAAAAAAGGCAGTGACGACGCCATCCGCGATATTCGTAAGCAGGTCCAGAGAAACCGTAAACAGTGGGACATGGCGCCAGGCGACTTTCCGGTGTACGGCACCATCGCCTCGAAATTCAATGACGATGGGATCACCGCCCTCTACCATGGAATCATTGAAGAACTGAAGAAAAAGAGTGACCTCGTCCTCCATCCCAGTCTGCCTAAACCGGCGGAGAAGATGTCCTCTTCGAAAACTATTGTCATCCCTTCACCGCGGATCCGCTATCTCTCGGAAATAGCCGGCACCGTCCGTGAATACCACCACAAGACCAGACTTCAGGCAAAAGCCGTGCGCCGCCATCACCATATGCAACAGGCCATGGACATTTTGCAGGCCGACGACCACGCCGAATTTGCTAAGGTCCTCGACCAGCTGAAAAGTAAAGTCGCCGCACTGCATCAGGCTGTAACCGGCGAGACGGCCGAACTTTTGCAAGGCTGGGAAAAAACCAGATCCGACTACTCCGGAGATGAACTGGTATATACGGTACGGGATCGGGAGATTTGCGTTCCCCTCTACACCAAATCTTTGTCCCATTCGAAAATTCGCAAGGTCGCCTTGCCGAAATTCAACGATCCCGCGGATATCTATGTTTGGTTGCGCAAGGAAAACCTGCCCGGCTACTTCCCGTATACCGGCGGCGTTTTCCCGATGAAACGAACCGGCGAGGACCCGACCCGGATGTTTGCCGGAGAAGGCGGTCCGGCCCAGACCAATAGACGATTCAGGTTGCTGTCGGAAAATTACCCGGCCAAGAGGTTGTCAACCGCCTTTGATTCGGTCACCCTGTACGGTTGGGACCCGGCTATTCGTCCGGATATCTATGGAAAAATCGGCACCTCGGGCGTGAGTATCTGCACTCTCGATGACCTCAAACTGCTCTATAGTGGTTTTGATCTCTGCTCGCCGACAACCTCGGTATCGATGACCATCAACGGCCCGGCGCCGATCATCCTGGCGATGTTCATGAATACCGCCATCGACCAGCAGGTGGAAAAATTCGTTGCCGACAACAACCGCGGGCCGGACAATGCCGAGTATGAAGAGATCAAGGCGACAGTCCTCACCAATGTCCGCGGCACCGTCCAGGCGGATATCCTGAAAGAAGACCAGGGCCAGAATACCTGCATTTTCTCCATCGAATTCGCCTTAAAAATGATGGGCGATATCCAGGAATACTTTATCGCCCAGAAGGTGAAAAACTTCTACTCGGTGTCGGTCTCCGGCTACCATATCGCCGAAGCCGGGGCCAACCCCCTGACCCAACTGGCGCTCACCCTTTCCAATGGCTTCACCTACGTCGAATATTACCTGTCGCGCGGCATGGCCATCGATGAGATTGCCCCGAATCTGTCGTTTTTCTTCTCGAACGGTATGGATCCCGAGTATACCGTTATCGGCCGGGTGGCAAGGCGTATCTGGGCCATCGCCATGCGGGAAAAATACGGCGCATCGGTAACCTCGCAGCGCCTCAAATATCATATCCAGACCTCCGGCAGATCTCTGCACAGTCAAGAGATTCAGTTCAACGATACGAGAACCACCCTGCAGGCCCTCTGTGCCATCTACGACAACTGCAACAGCCTGCACACCAATGCCTACGACGAGGCCATCACCACCCCGTCTTCAGAATCGGTCCGTCGGGCTCTGGCCATTCAACTGATTATCAACCGGGAATGGGGGCTTGCCAAAAACGAAAACCCAAACCAGGGCAGTTTTATTGTCGAGGATCTCACCGATCTGGTTGAGGAGGCGGTGATGGCGGAATTTGACCGGCTCACCGAGCGGGGCGGGGTGCTGGGTGCCATGGAAACCGGCTACCAACGCAGTAAGATCCAGGAAGAATCAATGTACTACGAGCGACAAAAGCATTCAGGGGAATTGCCGATCATCGGCGTCAACACCTTCCGCAATCCGGATGCCGATTTTGATGCCCTGAACGCCTCGGTCGAATTGGCCCGTTCTACCGATGATGAGAAAGACGAACAAATCAAGCGGCTTGCCGCCTTCCATGAGCGTCATAAAAATGAAAGTTCGGCAGCATTGCTGAAATTACAGGAAGTCGCTCTTGCCGGTGGCAATGTCTTTGCCGAAATGCTTGATACGGTAAAATATTGCAGCCTGGGGCAAATCTCCAACGCCCTGTATGCGGTGGGCGGGAAGTATCGCCGCAATATGTAACCTGATGATACAAAACATTACTGCGAAACTGTATTCCGACATCCCCCAGGAACGACTGTACCATTATACCAGCTTCACCGGCCTTCTTGGTATTGTTGCCAGCAGAGCGTTGTGGGCCAGTGATATCAGATACATGAACGATTCTGCCGAACTCAGACATACAGCCGATCTCATTCGTACTGAGATCACCCGGCGCATCGGTGCCGGACACCCACGACCCGACCTCCTCAACCAATTCTTAGACTGGGTTACGCACCGCATCACCAACGGTCATATGCTTTTTGCCTCCTCCTTTCGCTCGAACGGCAATCTGCTCAGCCAGTGGCGAGGCTACAGCCGACTCGGCAAGGGGGTGAGCCTCGGCTTCAATCCGGACTATATTCTCCATTGCGCACAACGCCAATCCTTCCAGGTCGGCAAGTGCATCTACAACTGCGAGCACCAGGAACGACTGATTCGTCAAGTGATCGATGCGGTTCAGGTGCTCGCTAAGGCGCATGACCTGAAAGCAAATGGAGAAAGGATCGCCGGTGACACATCCTATCAAGGGGTTTTCCAACTGATCGAAAGTGACCTGCTGCGTATCGCCGCAATCCTCAAACATCCCTCGTTTCGGGAGGAAGAGGAATGGCGGATCATCTCCCCGGTGGTCACCGACTTTGTCACGGCCCCGGTCCTGTTCCGCGAAGGGACATCGATGCTGGTGCCCTATATCCAATTTGATCTTCTTGCTGAGTACAACTCGTCCATCGCCCTTGAACATCTGTTTCTCGGGCCGACTCCGAATATCACCATCTCAATGAATTCCCTGGCTATGTTTCTTGCAAAGAGCGGCATACAGCCAACCAAGGGCATCTCCTACTGCCAGATTCCTTTCCGCGCCAGGTAGCCATTTTTTTCAGACCGAGATTTTATCGCCAGGCAAAGGAGGGTTGTTCGTAATGACCGACCCGTACTTCCCGGCCGAGCAGTGCAACCTCGCGAAACTGCAGAAGCATGGCAGCGGTTGGGGCGGCAATCCAGGTGTCGCCGACCGGCATAAATAGAACTGGATGGTCACTGCTACCGGTGGACTCAAGGAGCGGAGCATCGCGGCGCAGTAACTCGGAGCAGGGAATGCGGTGAATTGATGCTACTTCCCGATCATTTTTTACAAGCGCAACAGCCGTTCCCCCCCAAACAACCACCGGAGTAATAATAAACCCGGACCTGGTGATAAAATCATCGAGACAGCCAACCACCCGGTCAGCCGGTAGCGTCAACCCCACCTCTTCACTGAGCTCGCGAAGAGACGCCTGCTCAGGACTTTCACCCATGTCCATCCGTCCGCCCGGCAAAGCCCACTGGCCTGGATGATTTTTCATTTTTTTCGATCTTCTGGTGAGAATCAACGCCGCATTCCCAGAAGGTACAGGGCCAAGACCATCCAAACCACCTTCCCCTCGATAGTCGACAAGGCAAATGGCCACGGCTGCCCGCTGCAGCTTGGCAACAGGCAGGGATATTCTTTGGTAGCCGGCAATATTCTTGGCGATGAGTCGCCGAAGTTCCGGACTACAGGTAAGATCAAGCATGAGCCTTTCTCTCCACTTTCTTCATTATTTATCAGCTGGAAATAACAGAGAACTTTGCCATTTCTCCGATCTGTGCTAGTGTTGTTTTGAAAAATCAAGCCAACACCGGGAGGACCATATGCAACAATACACCTTTTATCTCGTTGAAAAGCAACCACCCATAGCCTGGGTGTTTCTCAATCGTCCGGAAAAGAAAAATGCCATGGGCCCTGCTGCGTGGCGTGAACCAATTGAAATCTTTGCAGATCTCGACGCCGATCCGGAAATCCGCGCAGTTATTGTCGCCGGCAAAGGCGCCTGTTTTTCGGCCGGCATTGATCTCCATGGCATGGTGCCACACCTGCCGGAACTGATGGATACCAATCAGACCGGTGCCACCAAATGGCGTTTCCTGCCGAAGATCAAGAAGCTGCAGGACGGTATTTCGGCCATCGAAAGGTGCCGCAAGCCGGTCATCGCCGCGATTCACGGCCATTGCCTGGGGGCCGGTCTTGATATGGCCACCGCCTGCGATATCCGTATCTGTTCCGAAGATGCCCAGTTCTCCTTGAAGGAGGCGGCGGTCGGTTTTGTCGCCGATGTCGGCGTTCTCCAGCGCCTCCCCTTGATTGTCGGCCAGGGTCATGCCCGGGAGATGGCCTTTACCGCCAAGACCATCTCCGCCGCCAAGGCAAAAGAGATACTCCTGGTGAACGAGGTCTGTCCCGACCTCCCATCCCTTATGGCTAGAACTCTGGAGTTAGCCATGGAAATCGCCGAAAACTCGCCCCTTGCCGTCCAGGCCTCAAAAGACGTCCTGAACTACTGTGTCGGCAAATCGGTGGACGACGGCTTGAAATATGTGGCCTCAATCAGCGCCAACATCATTCCCTCGAAGGATCTGCTGGAGGCGGTCACCGCCTTTGCCGAAAAACGTAAACCCAAATTTACTGGAATGTAACAACTATGTCCGAAGATTTCAGCCAGTACCTGCAACCTACTTTCTTCCTCGATTTTGACCACACCAAGGTCACGGATTTTGCCGATGCCGTTTGCCGGAATACCAAAACGCCTACAGAAAAGGCCGTTGCCCTCTATTATGCGGTTCGCGACCAAATCAGATACGATCCCTATGACCTGCGCTACTCGCAACCGGCGATGAAGGCCAGTGCGATACTTGCGCAACAATCCGGCTACTGTGTCGCCAAGGCCGTACTGCTGGCTGCTGTCGGACGACAACAAGGCATTCCCTGCCGCCTCGGTTTCGCCGACGTCACCAACCATCTGTCAACCCCCAGATTACGGGAAATGATGGGAACCGATCTGTTTATCTATCACGGATATACGGAAATGCATCTCAGCGGCAAATGGGTCAAGGCAACGCCCGCCTTCAATCTGTCCCTCTGTACAAGATTTGCTGTTTTGCCCCTTGAATTTGACGGAAGCCAAGACTCAATCTTCCATGCCTATGACGCCCGTGGCCAGAAACATATGGAATATGTACGCGACCACGGTCACTTCGCCGACCTGCCCTTTGCCCGAATATTCGCCGCCTATGGCCGAACCTACCCGAAATTCTTTGAACATTTCAGTGAAGGGCAAGTCCACGATTTCGCCGCCGACGCAGAAGAAGAGGTAAGAAACGGCTAGAAAAAAACCGCCAAGGCCATCAATTCCTGCCCATCCTGCGGATATGCGCAGGATGGGCAGGATAATCTTTACACCACTCCAGCGGTTATAAAGGATTCAATCTGGGCATCCGAATACCCCGCTTCCGCCAAAACATCCCTCGTTCCCTCGCCAAAGAGGCCCGGCGGTGTTCTGATACTCCCCGGGGTATGACTCATCTTAACCGGGATACCAAAGCCGTGGCGTTCCGCGCCGTTCATGTCAGTATAGGAATAAACCATCTCTCTTTCCTTAAAGAACGGCTCGGTTAGAACCTCCTCCATGGTTTTCACACCGCTGCAGCAAATATCCAGCTGCGCCAGGGCGCTTTCCCAGTCTGCCAAGGTCTTGGTTAAAAATTGCTGACGGAGAAAGGTGATAATCTCTTCCCGGCGCTCTTCGGCATATTGCAGGGGAATATATCCCGGACGCTGAAGGTAGGCGCACAGGCCACGCCAAAACCGGTTTTCCACCGCGCCGAGGGCGAGATACCGTCCATCAGCGGTTTCATAGGTGTTATAGCAACCGTATCTATGCGACAAAAGGGTATCGGCGGATGTTGGCGACTGCCCATCCCGCTCGGCAAAAAAATACGGCAGAGAGAGAAATCCAACCATACCGTCGGTCATCGAGATATCGATATACTGGCCCTGGCCGGTTTTTTCCCGGGCGAAAAGGGCCAGAAGGATGCCGACCGCGGCGTTCATGGCGCCACCGGCGATATCGGCGATCTGCACTCCGGGAATTGCTGGTGGCCGATTCTTTTCGCCGATCAGGCCAAGAACACCGGCGGTGCTGAGATAATTAACATCATGCCCGGCCCGGTCTCGCAAGGGACCGGTCTGGCCGTAGCCACTTATGGAACAGTAGATTATACGAGGATTTTTTTGTTGTACCGCCTGGTAGTCGACTCCGAGGCGCTGGACCACTCCGGGACGAAAGCCTTCCAGGATAACATCGGCCTTTTCTGCCAGACGAAAAAAAATTTCCAACCCCTCGGGACTCTTCAAATTAAGCGACATATGGCGCTTGTTGCGGTTCAGGTCACTGAAAAAAAGGCCATCCGCCTGGAATTTTTTGTCTTCAATGGCAATGACCTGGGCGCCGTGATCGGCAAGAATCATCGAGCAATAGGGACCGGGGAGCATCCGCGAGAGATCGAGAATCCGAATGCCGCTTAATGCACCGTGCTGTTGCATGTTGTCTCCTTCGACTATATATTCTGAGTTCAGCCGTTACTCAAAACTCTATGCCTTTTTGTGCCTTTATACCTTGTTCGTAGGCGTGTTTCATCGATTCTATAACGGAAACGGTGTCGGCAATGTCGATCAGTTTCGGGTCGGCATTCCTGCCGGTGATAATGATCGACAAGCGCTTCGGTTTACCGCGCAGCAACTCGACGATGCGCTCCACCTCTAGAAAATTGTAATGCGGCAGGTAGGTGATCTCATCGAGAATAACCAGATCATAGAGATCACTACCAATTTTCTCCTGCGCCAGGGCAAAACCAAGCCTCGCAACCTCACGGTCCTCATCAATATTTTCCTTGCTGAAGACAAAACCCTTGCCGCAGATAAACCAATGGAGATTCTCCAGTTTGCCGGCCAAGATCCGTTCTCCGTATTTGCCCTGTCCCTTGAGAAATTGAATGACGCAGACCTTCTGACCATGACCAAGAGCCCGAAAGGCCGTTCCAAGAGCTGCCGTAGTCTTTCCCTTCCCATTACCGGTAATGACAATAATTCTCCCGCTATCAACCATAGAAACTCCTCTTTATCCATTTCCCGGAAAGATTTTTTCCTGCTATCCAGGACACCTCATTATCGTAATAAAGTTTTGCCTGTCTGCGTAATGCAGAACTATTCTATCCATACGACTCTGCAAAGTTCAGAATAAAAGCACTGTCACAACACTACCATAGAATATCTCCAAAACAATATAAGACTGTGCCTCCAGCCAGATATCAAGGATATTTTAATAAGAGGTTCTGCGGTTAAACTGAGAAAAAGTTGAAGCATCCTTTAAAAAAGATCCTGAAAAAAGCCCCCCCGCTTGAATCCAGGTGCAACAGGCCTCTGCAGATGGATTTTAATGACCACCATTACGTGAAGAACATCGGAAAGCCGTGTGCGTTAATAGCGTATGCCCGGTTTGATGAGGGGAGGCTGATGAACGATCAGACCGGTCGACACGCAGTAACCGCGCGCGGCGAGGCGTCAAACAAAAGTCCTGGTCGGTGGTCGGTAAGTCAGCTTCCTACTCTACCTGTTTTTCCCTGCTTTTCTGGGAAGTGTCCCTGTTTTTTTGTTTTTTTGCTTGGTTCGGCAAGCTTTACGCTACGAGCCGCGCATGTACCTCGTGCTCAATTTTCGAACCTATTTCACGTTCAGCGATCTTAAGGTTGTAACTTGTTTGAAGGTTTAGCCAAAACTGTGGTGTTGAACCAAAGTAACGGGCAAGCCGTAGTGCTGTATCGGGAGTAATCGAGCGACGTTCACGTATAATGTCATTGATGCGTGGAGCCGGAACTTTGAGTTCCATCGCCAGTGCATGTGCGCTCATTCCCAGTGGGACAAGGAACTCTTCACGTAACATTTCACCGGGATGAATAGGACGCATTTTGTTGGACGGATTCATAAGGTTTATCTCCTTAATGGTAATCGATGATTGCGACATCGAAAGCATCGCCAGCATCGAAGCGAAAACAGACACGCCACTGATCATTAATGCAAACGCTCCACTGACCTTTGCGGTCGCCGCGCAAGGCTTCCAGCCTGTTGCCTGGGGGAACACGGAGGTCTTCGAGTGCATGCGCGTCGTCCAGCATTTGCAATTTACGCTCGGCAGGGGCGGCAAATGCTTTGAACCTACGCGGGCATTTGCCTTCGAACAACGCCTGTGTGTCTTTACACCGGAATGTCTTAATCACACGGAAATAATATAACGAACAGCGTTAAACGTCAAGCGATCAATTGTTGTCTGGTTATTGCCTGCCAACACTGAACTAACCTGCAGCGGGGTAAATGGGGTAGAGTAAAATTAAAATCTCAGATGCACAACCCTCCCCATCCGGGCGAAATTCTCAGTGGGTTATGGCTTAACCCCATGGGCCTGTCCATTACTAATGCTGCGGTTGCTCTCGGGGTAAGTCGAAAAACTCTGTCGAAAATTTAGCACTGGAACAAGATTCTACCCACCGATTCTCTTATTGGTGGAAACGAACCTGAGAAAAGAGGATAGATTGCGCAGAAAGCGCAGCCAGCTGTCCGGCGATTTCCAGAGCATCGTAATATAGCCCCAGATGACCCGATTCCGTTGGAAATGGCTGCGATAAAAATCGATAAACAGCTCTTCCATGCGGGCCTGCTCGATCCCCCGCGGCACAAACTGGAAGCACATGCAATCCATCTTCTCCCAGTCCTCCTTGAAGGTTCCCATGGTCTCGCCCGCCTCCTTAATCTGTTTGTACACCGGTGAACCGGGAAAGGGGGTGAATTTGGAGAGATTAAAATCGTCGATGGGCAGGGAAAAGACATAGGCCTTGCTCTTTTTGATGCTGGCCTCGGTTTCTCCCGGCAACCCCATCATCAACAAGCCTTTGACCCGGATTCCCGCCTTTTTTATCAGGTCGATTTTCTCGCGCATCATCTGCAGATCGACATTTTGCCGATGGGCGGCGAGCAGAAGTTCGTCGCCGGTCTCAATGCCCAGGCTGATCATCCAGCAGCCGGCCGCCTTCATCAATTGCAGCAGCTCAAAGTCGAGGTGCTCGGCCCTGGCCGCACAATTAAAGGTCATACCGAGCGGTTGGTCCATGACCATTCGGCAAAAATCGACCACTCGCTGACGATTAAAGGTGAACTGGTCATCGTAAAAATTCAGGTGCCGGAGCTGATAGGTCTCTTTCAGATAGAGGACGTGGCGGTATAAATAATCGGCGGAGTTATAGCGGAATGTCCTGCCGAAAACCGAGCGATCGCAATAACTGCAGGCATAGGGACACCCACGGCTGGAGATACAGCTGCCATTCGGGGCCTTTGGATAGTTGAAGATCGGCAGGGTGTAGGCCTCCGGGTAGCCCGCAAGTTTAGTATAATCGGGAAAAGGCAGGCTATCAAGGTCAAGGAGTTTTTTTCGCCGCCCGGTGAAAAAGGCCTTGCCGTCCGTACCGCGCAATACCAGTCCTTCCACTTCGGCCCGCCCTTCTTCCGGGGTGGCGAGTAATTCCCGCAGGGTTTCCTCGCCTTCGCCAACCACCGCGTAGTCGATTGCCGGGTAGGTGTCAAGGACATCTTCCTTGACGGCGGAGACATGCACCCCACCGAAGACCACCTGAATTTCCGGCCGGATACTTTTCGCCAAGCGGGCCAGCCGCTCACCATCGAAAAAACTCGAGGTGGTGCAGGAAAAACCGATAAAGGCAGAGTTCTCGGACCGCAGATAGGCACTGATCCGTGCATCCGAGTCGGGGTGCGCATAGCAGTCGATGATATCGTTGCGGTAACCACCTGTGCTCAGGTAGGCGGATATGGAGGCAAGGCCCAGCGGCGGCATGATATTGGCCACCCGTGAGATATCGCTACCGGCACGTTTGGCACTGTAGCCGAGGGGATGAACGAGAAGAATGGTTGCTCGGTTCTGTTGCATGACCGTTGTTTGGGTGAAAGGTTGCGGCGTTTCCGCCACCGAAAAGTGCTATTTTATACTGGTTTCTGCCAAAAACCCTGGCGCCACTTGTGATGAAATTGGCGCAGCCAGTCGGGGGTGTAAAACTGAACCGTGCCTTCGACGTCAGTCAACAACTGCACGGTATAGCCCCTGGTGGCCACTTGCCCCCGGGGGTTGAAGATGGTGTAGGAAAAGTTCAATCTGGCAGCTTCCGTCCAGTGCAGGGTCGCCTCTATGCGAATCCTATCGTCAATGCGCAGCGGCAGTTTATAATCAAGGTGCATCTGTGCAATCGGCGCCATCATCTGATTGGCCCTGATGCTGTGATAGTTTAAACCGTAGGCGTCACCAAAGGCCACCCGTCCATCTTCAAAATAGCTGGCATAGCGGCCATGCCAGACCATCCCGAGGATATCGGCATCCTCAAAATTAATCCGCCTAGAGGCCGACGCAACCAGTGGGGCAGGATCTCCCTCCTGCCGGGGAAAATAGCTCCGCGGAACAGCCATATCTGCAAACATCCTTCATGAAAATTAAACCATATCCGATTTGCACCCTACCATGACAGAGGCTACACCACACGCCGTCGGGGCAAAAGAACGGGCGGCGCCAAAACGCTCACGGAGAAAGCTTCGTCGGTTCCAGGTAAATCCGTAGCCCTAGCCATGGCTGGTGGTAAACCACGGCTTCGGCGTCTGCCCCGGCCGAGAGTCGCCAGACCTTGAACGGTCCGGCCTGACCGTACTTGAGCCAGCCCTTGTCCTCACTTTCTTCGCGGCATACCTGATAAAACCAGGAACCGATGCAACCCATGCCATCCACTTCCTGCAGATAGATTCTCGCCAGGGCCTCGGAGAGAAACGGGGCAAAATCGGATTTTTTCAACACCCCGCTCACCCGCAGCACCTTATCGCTGCCGTCGCCGGCCATCGCCACCTCAAGGAGTTTTACCCCGGTTGCATCGAGGACGACATACTGCAGCCCCGCCGCATTCTTCTGCAGGCCGAGGAGGCCGGAAAAACGCACGGTATCCCAGCGTTCCACCCGGATACTCAACAACCGTCCGGCCCGTTGCTCTTTCCCCTCCATATCGGGTTGTAACGCAGTATGCGGCAAACTACATGAGGTCAGGATAAGACAGAGACAACAGTACAGAGAGAGACAGCCGATTTTCATCCTTCACCCTTTTTTACCGAACACCAGAAGAGCTGGACTTACCAAAAGAGCCGTCGGCCAGGCCACGCCGATTCCGATCAAAACCGTCACCCCCAGAGCATGCAGGGCCGGATGTCCGGCAAAAGCCAGAACGCCGAAGCCTATCAGGGAACTGGCGGCAGTCAAGCTCACCGACCGTTCCGACACCTTTTCCTGGCCGGCAAGTTTGGCACAGACAATGAAGATGCCATAATCGACACTGACGCCGATAACCATGAGACCCATGATAAGATGCATCATGTTCAGCTGGCCACCGGTGAGAAAGCAGAAGATCGACATGGCGGCAAGCGACGAGATGATCGGTGCCAGCACCGCAGCCACGGCCCTGGCATTGCGAAACTGATAGATCACCATGAGAGTAATAAGTAAGGCGGCCACAAGCGACAGAGTGAGGACATCGTAGCGGAGCAGCCGCTCCACCTCCGCCCGCCACTTTTTGTTGGCCAGAACCCGCACTCCTTCTTGCCCCTGGCCAAACTCAAGGAGTTGCGGCAGAAGCTGATCATCAATAGCGACCGTGGTCATGGCCATATAGCCATTGTCTTCCGGCACCTTTTCCTTGGGGATTTTCAACATTGAAGAAAACAGCGGTTGCAGCGGACCGCCCAGGAATTTTTCCGGCGACAGGGGTTGCGGCGGGGCGCTCAGCCACGAGAAAAACGGTGCAAAGGCCTGTTCGGTAAAACCCCGGGCGACGGCCGTGGCGACGAACCGACCCTCAAATTCCGCGCCATTCTCCATCCAGAATTGCTGCCACCCCTGCAGATTGTGCGCCTGGGCGCCGGGACCGGGCAAAAGCGGGGCAAAGGATTGGAATTTTTTCACCCCGCGTTCCTTCAGAAAACGGTATACCCGATAATTTCTGTCGAGCACCTCCTCAAGGCTGTTGCCGGTGGCGAGAATAAAGGCCTGTTCGTCGCCCCCGCCCCAGGTGGCGTTGAAGTGGCGCTCACTGGCGATAACCTGTTTGTCGGGAACGTCGAGCCCCCGGAGATCGCCGTTATAGTGCAGTCGAGGCCAGCTTATGACTCCCAAGACCACAAGGATCAGCCAAACCAGGAGAATAGGGCCGGGACGTTTCGGCGTAAATGGCGTAAGCCAATTGTTCTTGCCGATTTTAGCAGGTTTCTTCAAGTGCGATGAGGCAATCGCCGGGATAAGCAGATAGGCGCAAGCTGTGGCGAACAATACCCCGAAAAGAGCCAGCAAGGCCATCTGCCGGTGACAAGGAACCTGCGAAAACATCAGCACGACAAAAACGGCGGCGGTCGTCAAGACTGCATAAAACACCGGTTCAGCTACATGCTTCATCGCCTCACGCTGGCTGCCTTGCCCCTCGGTCAGGGCCAGGTACAGATGGGTGGCAACATCGACGGTAATACCCAACAGAACAATGCCGAAACCGAGGGCGAGACCACTAAGTTTGTCATAAAAAAGACTCGTCAAGGCGATGGCCGGAGGTGCCGCCAGATATGGCACAGTGACCACCACGAGAAAACGAATATTGCGGAGGGCAATCCCAAACAACAGCACAAGGAGAACCGATGCTATCGGTAACAGTACCTGGAGATCGTTCTTGATCGATCGACTGTTGGCGAGGGTATGCGGCAAACTGCCGATGACGCTCGCCTCGATTCCGGGAGGCAGCGCCTGGCGATATGCCTCATCAACAATTTTCTCTATGGCTGCTGCCCGTTCCGAGTCGGTCAGGGAATCACGGCTTTCGGCCACCAAAAGACAGCTCTTGCCATCCTTGCTCATGAAAAAACCATCGTCGAGACGTACCGAGAACTCAGATCGAATATGGTTGAGCTTTTGCAGGGCCAGGGTGATCAAGCCTAGGGGATCGACCTGCACCTGTTTTTTCAGGGCAATTCCGGCGGGGCTGTTGAGCAAGGCAAACGACTTCTGCAAACCGGCCTCAATTCCCGCAGGCGAGGTCATGGTGGCAAGGGTCGCAAGATCCCCCTCATCGAGCAGCAAGGGCAGGGACGGCTGAATGGAGGCGAAAAGGGAAAACTCATACCCTTGCGGCAAATGGGACAACACATAGGAAAAATGACCGCTCGCCGTCAATAGGTCGCCAAGTTTCTTGGTACTCTCTTGCAGGGATTTCTTGCTGACCGGCGAGGGTATTCCATTCTCTTCTTTGAGAGAGACGGTGATAAATAGCCGATCGACCAGGCCCATGCGCTTCAGCATCCTCAGGTCGCCGCGCACCGCCTCGCCCGGCAGCAGGTCGATGGCATCGTCGGCGAGTCTCAGATTATTGCAATAATACAAACCCACACCACAAGCAATGAGAGCGATGAGCCAACGGAGAATCGCCGCAGTTCTACTCATCGGTGCCACAGCGGGTAAACAGAGCATCCGGGGTATTGCCGTTGAGGACATAGGATGTGAAACTGATGATGGTCGTGTCACCGCCGGGGTCGGCTATTTCGACCTTTTCGGGTTGTCTGCCGGTCGTGTTGAAGGTGATGGTGACGCTGCTGATATAGTCTAACATCGCCTGATTCTTCGGAATAATGCGCAGGGCAGAAGGTCCTGATTTTTCCATAAGATACAAGGCATTCAAACGTGAATAATCACCTCCCAGCCAGAGCCACAGCTGCTCGGCTACCGTTCGCATGATCGGGTCGGTACCGAGATCGAAATGGGCCGGCGGCGCCTTGTCGTTACAGCGAATTCCCTGCTCACCGCGGAAGATAAGGACGGAGGGAAGAGGTGCGGTAAACTCCCAGCGCAACCGGTCGGGTCGAACAACGGTCAAGGAACCATGGAAAATTACCGGTTCGGTAAAAAGAGCAAGCCTCCTCTCCTGCACAAAGTCGCTGGAAAAAGACCGGACCTTCTCCGATGCGGCTTGAATTTCAGTGAGAAAACTGCTCAATTCCTCGGACTCTGCCGCAACCAGCGGTCGCGACGAACCGACTACAAGCAATATACAGCAGAGTAGAATTGGCGGTGCAAGGCGAACAAAATGGGCAAGGAGGTTAACGCATCGCATTGCGGTTCAGCTCCTCCGACACTTTGTTATAGCTGACAGTAAGTAGTTTCAAGCTCTTGCATGCTTCACTCCGAATCATCTTTTTTGCTCCCTATTCAAGTGTTTTTCTCTGATGGCTTGAAAAGCTCCATGGCCGTGATATTTTGCCCGAATCCCAGCACCAGAATTGTGTTCTGCGACCAATTGAGGACAATATCCATGCCGCCGACAAACGCTCCGGGAACCAATCCTCTTTCAAGAAAAGAGGCTGCAAAGGCCGCCGCGACAGCGGAAGCTGAGGCGAACTCGCCGGTCAGTTTACGGTAGCGGATAAGCGGCGCGGACAATTGCGCAAGTGCCTTAAAGTGATCAAGTTGTTTTTCTCCCTGCCCCTCCATGGCCGCAGGAATTCCAACCAGAACCAGGGCATATCGGCTCTGCCATTCTTTGCTACTAGCAAGTGAAGCAATCAGCTGTTCAATGACTGCATTTTTTTCACAGCTTGCAAAAAATGGAATGGCCATGCCGCACTTGGCCCCTTTTGTGGTCCGACTGACGGCAAAAGCACCACCTCCGTCGGCAAGCGCTGAACCGGTGGCAATTGAGGCATCAAGGAGTGGCGAGAAGGCAGCATGTCCCTCGTCGGCACCGAGGATCAATGCCGGACGCTCCCCATCATGGTACATAAGATCTGCGGCAAGCAAAGCCTGTTCGAAAGAATAATCACCGCCGCTGGCAGTAATATTCGCTCCCATGGCGCCAAACATGATCGCCACCTGGCTGGCGGGCCCATTGTGAACGGAACCGACAAAATCGGTGGGGCTGGGAAACTGTTCTTTGGAAGAATTGAGACGGGTCAGGAAATCGTGGGTCTCCGAAAGGGCTCCCCAGCCTGTACCCATAAATATTGAACCTGGCTTCTGGGCATCAAAACCCGAATTCTGATGCGCCATAACGGCAAGCGACAGGGTCATGCGCGGTAAACGCTTGAGTCGCCGTATGAGCTGAGGCGGCAGGTTTTCGGAAATTTGCGCAAGTTCGGCCATACCGGCAGCGGATGCACCACAGTTGATCCGCTCCATGGTGGCGCCGGTGTTTCCCGCGCCGCTCAGACAAGCGTAGCCATGAATGGCGAGGACTCCGCAAGGCCGCGCGGAGGATTGTTGCACACATGCGCCGGGGGCCCCGATCACCAGAGAACCGTTGTTCCCACCAAAACCGAAGGAGTTGGAAAGAACGGCTTTTACCGGACCTTCGACCGGGCTTATCAGCGGCATCAGACCGAGTGCCGGATCAACCTGCTGCAAACCGGTATTGGCGGGCATCAACCCTTGCGATATAGCCATTACCGACACCACCGCCTCAACGCCTCCGGCGGCTGCCAGGCTGTGGCCGGATGCGCCCTTAATCGATGAAAGCGGCGGTGGCACGGCAAAAAGCCGGCGCACGGCTTTCGCCTCCGCCAGATCGTTGTCCGGTGTTCCGGTGCCGTGCAGGTTGATATAGCTGATATCTTCCGGATGCAGTCCGGCATCGGCCAGAGCATTCTGCATTGCCATAAAAGCACCCTGACCTTCAGGGTGTGGGGCGGCGGCATGGTAGGCATCACAGGAAAGACCGGTGCCAAGGAGTTCAGCGCGAGGTTGATCAGGTTGAATTGTGGTCAAAAGAAGCATCCCGGCGCCTTCGGCAACGGCCAGCCCCTGGCGATTTGCATCAAGAGGCCTGCAGCCGTTACGATCAACAAGCTGCAGAGAATGGAAGCCAAAATAGGTCAGACGACTGAGAGAATCGACTCCCCCGACAAGAACGGTCCTGGCTTGACCGGCGCGAAGCATCGCCATACCAAGGGCAATAGCCACCGCTCCGGAAGAACAAGCAGTGGAAACCGTGAGCGCCGGCCCGCTGCAGCCAAGTTCTCGGCCAACATATTGGGCAACGGTGTTTAACCCGTGATACCGGTACAGCTCCTTGTTGGGTTCTGCGTTTCTCAGCAGCTGCTCGGTGGTTGCAATGCCGCCGGTCGTGGTGCCTATGATTACTGCATCGGGCGGGTGATTGCCGCCGGCCATGGCTTGTCCAGCGGCAAGAAGTGCCAAGCTGTGGGTTCTCGGAAGTGCTGACGGCAAATCCAGGCCATCCACATCCACCTGACCCACCGGCAAAGGTGTCCCCTGCAGTAGTGAAAAGAGTGTCAGCGGTTTGATTGCCGAGCGGTTGGCACGCAGGGTCTTTTCCGTTTCGGCAAAACCCGAACCGAGCGCACTGATGATCCCTACTCCGGCAATATAGACTGTGGTGCTCGTCAAGAAGATGCCTTGGAGGAGTTTTCCTTGATATAGCGGGCAAGACTTGCAAGTGATGAAAAGACCTTTTCACCAACCTCCTGGTTGTTGATGATAATGCCGTAATCTTTTTCAACCATGACAACCATCTCCAAGACATCAATGGAGTCGATACCCAGCTCTCCGCCGACCAACTGGCCATTTTCATCAAATTTGTCAGGAGTTATGTCTTGGAGATTAAGAATATCTATCAGTTTGACTTTCAGCTCTTCGATAAGTTGTCGCATAATTTTATATTACATGGCGTATTAACTAAACTTTTTTGAAAATTACAGCGGTGATTTTGTACGCCGTCATCTTATATAACGAACAGGATTTTGTCATCAAATTTGGTGGCGATTTCAGAAATAATAAGGTATCAGTGTCGAATAATCCATGAATGCCATACCTCTCTCCGAAATAACCTTAGAAGACCTTCTCCCGCATCGTGGCAACATGATGTTAATAAGCGAGGTGCTTGAGGTTGACCGACAGCATGCCTTGACCATCAGCCGGGTCGAGAGGTCTTGGCCTATGGCCGACGACCATGGTGTGTTTTCTTTGGTTTTGGTGGAATTGGCGGCGCAAACCGCGGGGGTGTGCAACGGTTGGGATAGAATACAAACCAAAGGACTTGCGTCAGAGAAGATGGGTTGGCTGGTGGGCATCAAAAAAGCTGATTTCTTTATTGATCACCTGCCCATTGGCGGCAAAATCCTGTCCCTGGCCGAAAACCTCTATAATTTTGGCAATCTCCGACAAGTATCCTGCCAGCAACACATGGACGACACACTCATCGGCAGCATGACTCTCCAGCTCTTCCAGGCGTGAGCAAAAAAGAATGACAGATATAAACGAACAGAAAATTGCCATCATAACCGGCGGCAGTAAGGGCATCGGCAGGGCGATTTGCATAGAGTTGGCACAGCACGGATACTACACCGTAATCAACTACATGGCTGATAAAAACGGCGCGGAACAGACCCTGGCGACGGCTGAAGGTCTGGGCTGCCAAGGTGAAATTTATCAGTTCGATGTCAGGGATGGCCAGGCGACGGAGCAAGCAATTGAAGACATTGCCGAACGATTCGGGCAAATCGATGTCCTCATCAATAACGCCGGCATCATTGCTGACGGTTTATTTATGATGATGTCCCCGAAAAATTGGCAATCAGTCATTGATACCACCTTGAGCGGTTTTTATAACATGACCCGGCCGGTGATTGAAAAAATGGTACTCAGACGCCAAGGGGCTATTGTCTCCATTTCTTCCGCCAGCTCTCTCATGGCCAATCGCGGCCAGGCTAATTATTCGGCGGCTAAGGCCGGCTTGAACGCCGCCAGCAGGTCGGTCGCCACCGAGGTCGCTCGCCTCGGTATCCGCATGAATGTTGTAGCGCCCGGCCTCATTGAAACCGACATGATTCGCGAAGCCCCGAAAGAGCATATCAAGACCCTCATTCCCATGGCTCGCATCGGCAGAGCGGATGAAGTCGCCAAGGTTGTCGGATTTCTCTGTTCGGATGCCGCCTCCTATGTCACCGGCCAGGTCATTTCCGTTAATGGCGGGATGTTTTAGTTACCTTTTATAATTAAAAATGAAATTTAAACTCATTTACCCAAAATGGTCGAAGCTCGACCGACAAACCGAGTTTCATCTGCCGCCGCATGGCCCGGTAGTCTTTGCCGCCACCCTCCCCGACTATGTCGACATCGATTTTATTGATGAAAACCTGCAGACCATTGATTTTGATGAAGCTGTAGATATGGTCGGCATCTCCATGATGCTTACCATCCAGGTGAAAAGAGGTTGGGAAATAGCTGATGCCTATCGCAAAAAAGGCATTAAAGTAATCTTTGGCGGCATTGCCACCATGCTCCATGCTGAAGAAACCATGGAGCACGCCGACGCGGTTTTTCTTGGTGAGGCTGAAGGGCGAATGGAGCAGGTACTCGAAGACTTCCGGCAAAACAAATTACAGCCACTCTATAATTTTATCGACCAAAGGCCCGATATAAGCCTCGTTGGTCCGGCACGCCGGGACATCCTCAGCCGCAAGCTCTACAACCATAAAGGCGTGCAGATGGTTGACCTGGTGCATGCTTCACGCGGTTGCCGCTTTAATTGCTATCCCTGCGCTGTTTCCTATCTTGGAGGCCGGGCCTTTCGCCCACGGCCGATCGAAAAAGTAGTCGCCGAGATCGCCGGCATTGACAATAATCGGCTGTTTCTTGTCGATAATTCCCTGGCCCAGGATACCAAGTGGGAAATGGAGCTGTTTCGGGAGATGATCCCCCTGAAAAAGAACTGGTGTTCGCATCCCATTGAAGATAAGCCGGAAGTGCTCGATCTGGCGGCCCAAGCCGGGGCCTGGTACGTATACCAGGCAGTTTTTGATACCTCCGACTATATCAAAGAGCGGATTAAACGCTATCACGATCACGGCATCATGGTGGAAGGGACAATCTTGCTGGGCCTTGACACGCACACCGAAGATTATATCAAACGCTTTATTGATTTCCTCCTGGAAATCGAGCTCGATCTTGCCGAATTCACTGTCCTCACCCCTTTTCCGCACACCAAGGCCTATGACGAGCTGAGCCGCGAAAATCGCATCCTCTCCCGCGACTGGAATGAGTTTTCCGCCGATCAGGTGGTCTTCCAGCCAAAACATATGCGCCCCGAAAAACTTCAGGAACTGCTTGATTATGCTTGGGACACCTTTTATCATGATGAGCCGCAACGGTTAAAAATGGCTAAGCTGTTTAAGCAGGTCGTAAAAAAAGAAATCGATGGCAACACCTTCAGGCCGCGCGACAGAAGCCTTGCCGGACAATCTTTCGGTCGGGCAGTAACCAGGGAAGATGACAGCATACTCTTCAATAAATAGCTTTGATACGGCCGTGCACAATGTGCTGCAGGGGCCAAAATTCCCGGACAAAGAATTTGTTCGCGGCGGCGCCACCTTCGGTGCAGTGTATAAAATGGCCGCGGGCTTACGTATTGCCCTCAGCGAAACGCTAAAGCCGGAAGCTGTTGTCTGTCTTGCAGCAGAAGATAAGGCGATTATAGCAGCGGCACTCCTCGCCTCCCTGGCCGGTGGCCCTACCCTTTTGCTCCCCTTCGCGTTCTCCGCCAATGCCCTTGCACAATTGCAGCAAACGACCGGATTTACACGCGCTATTGCCGATACTCCCCGAGAGTTCCCAAAGGAGGTACAGGTGCTTTGCCGGCAATCGGCAGGGTCTATGAAGATCCCGATTGCGCCCCGAGCTGGACCCCGAGGTGAATTGCTGAGAATCTTCACCGGGGGCTCAACAGGCACACCGCAGGTCTGGTCGAAAACCGGGGAGAATCTTTTCGGTGAAGGTTTCTTTCTGGCAAAACGCTATGCGGTGACGGAAGACGATTGCATTTTGGCCACTATCCCGCCCTACCATATCTATGGCCTGCTTTTCTCGGTTATTCTGCCGCTTGTCTCTTCGGCGACCGTCGCACCGGAAACGCCATCCTTTCCCAATGAAATTGTTGCTGCTGCAAAGAAGCAGAAGGCTACCATTCTAGCCAGTGTTCCTGCGCATTACCGGGTGTTGCGTGACAAAAAAATGGTCCTCCGCCTGGCATTTTCGTCAGCCGGCATGCTTGACACAGAAGATAATCAGATGTTTTCCAGGCAAAATTTGAATGGCATTGTCGAGGTCTATGGTTCCACCGAAACCGGTGGTATTGCCACGCGAAACAGATCGCTGGGCGAAGAATATTTCACCCCGTTTTCGACGATACGCTGGAAGGTTGTAGATTCTCGCCTTGCCGTACACTCGCCCTTTGTTTCGCCTGAACTGCCGGTAGATAATGACGGCTTCTTTAGCACCAATGATCGAGTGGAAGCCAAAGACTCCGACCACTTCGCTCTCCAGGGTCGGATCGACAGCGTCACCAAGGTGGGCGGTAAGCGGGTGGATCTTGAAGAGATCAGCCTTCGCATAAAAAAGGAACCTGGAGTGATGGACTGTGTGGTCATGGCCCTGCCTGAAGCAGGAGGGCGTGAACACTGCATTGGCGCTTTGATTGAGGGTGATACGGCCAATACCAAAACAATTAAAAAAAATCTCACCCTTTGCCTTGAACCCTACGCCCTGCCTCGTCGCCTAAAAAAGGTTGAGCGGATTCCCCTTACAAAAAACGGTAAATATGACTGGATTGCCATTGTCCAGCTTCTCAAACAATGAGCGTTCTTGGCAACAGCTTTTCCGCAGCCTATGCGTGTCTTTCGGCATGGGCCGATCTTCTCGATCGGATCAATGTTTTCCCGGTCGCCGACGGGGATACCGGCACCAATCTACGTATCAGTCTGGCGCCGTTTCGTAATCCGAGCGACAATACCGGGACAACCCGCAATCTTTTGGCCCGCTGTGCCACCGGCAACTCCGGCAATATCGCCGCCGCTTTCTTCCGGGAATTTTGTCAGGCAGAGGATTTCGCAGGTCTCGCCGAAAAAGCCGCTCTCGGCAGGGAAAAAGCATGGCAAGCCATTGCCAGGCCCTGCGCCGGCACCATGCTTTCGGTTTTTGACAGCCTGACTGCAGTTCTAGAGGCTTACGCCGACTTGAACACCCTCTATCCCCCACTCTGCCTCGCCCTGCAAAAGTCGGTGTTTGACACCACACAGCTCCTTTCTGATCTTCAAAAAGCCGGGGTTGTCGATTCCGGGGCCTTGGCCATGTATGTTTTTTTTGACGGATTTTTCCGGCACCTCAGCCAACAGGATTGTGCAACCGGCTCCATTTTCGACATTTTTGCCGGCAGGCTTGCCATCAGCAGCTCCTTTCGCCAAAAAGCCACCGACTGCTACTGCGTCGATGTCGTTATACAACTTGATGAAAAGCAAGCACCAGACGAACATCTTACTGAAAACCAGGCAACTGTCAGAGACAACCTTGCCAAACTGGGGGAAAGCCTTGTGGTCGTTCAGGATGACTCCTTCCTGAAAATCCATATCCATACACCGGACCCTGGACAGCTGCGCGGACAACTTGGTTCCTTTGGCAATATCGTTCAGTGGACCGATGCGGCGATAGATCAGGGCAGCTTCAGCCCCTCTCCAAAAACCGGAAAAAAGCCGACTCTCCATATTGTAACGGATGCAGCCGGATCTCTTACCAGGGCGATGGCCCAGGACCTTGGCATCACCCTCCTTGACAGCTACATCATAGTCGGCGACGACATCAGACCCGAAAGCCTGTATACCTCGGAGCACATCTACCCCCTGATGCACAAGGGTAAGAAAATTACCACCGCCCAAGCCTCGAATTTTGAACGACACCAGCACTATCAGAGTATTTGTCAGCAGTTCGGACCGTCCCTCTATCTTTGTGTCGGCGCAGCCTTTACCGGTAATTATGATGCTGCCATGACATGGAAGAAGAATAGCGATTTAGGCAGCTTGTTTACGGTTATCAATACCGGCGCAGCATCCGGGCGTCTTGCACTCATTGCACTCCTCACCGCCCGGTATGCAAAGAATTGCGACGCCCCGAACAAGGTTATTGCTGCTGCGCAAGTCCTTAGTATGGAATGTGCTGAGTATGTTTTTATTCATGAACTGAAGTATCTGGTAGCCGGTGGCCGGGTGTCGAAGGCAAGTGGTTTTTTTGGCGACCTGCTGAATATGAAACCGGTTATCAGTCCAACCATCGATGGGGTCAAGAAGTTCGGCGTGGTGCATAGCAGTAAAGGACAACTGGCCTTTGCCTTGGAAAAGCTGAAAGAACGCTATAATCAATCGGCAACGCCCACAATATTACTGCAATATTCCGATAATGAACCTTGGGTTACAACCACCGTTCAGCAACAGGTCGGATCCCTTTTGCCGCAAGCGGAAATCCTTCTCACCCCTTTGTCACTGACCTCCGGGGTCCACATGGGGCCCGGAACCTGGTCAATAGCCTTCGGCTGTCTCCCCGTCCCGGCAACTGCTCCCCAGACACAATGAACGTATCTCCCTCAAAACCGGGGCATCAGACTACACCAATGCCCATGCGACCGGCGATCATTATCCCGGTATACAACCATAGCCCGTTTATCGGTGCGGTTATCGGCAAGGCAAAGAATCTTGGTTTGCCGCTTTTTGTGGTGGACGACGGCTCAACCGACTCGACTGCACAAATCATTAATGGAATTGAGGGAATCACCGTCCGACACCATGCCGTAAACCAAGGCAAAGGCGCCGCCCTCCTCACCGGTTTTGCTGCAGCCCTGGAAAATTCTTGTAATTGGGCAATCACTCTTGACGGGGATGGTCAGCATAATCCTGAAGATACCGCTGCCTTGCTGCAGACGGTGCAAGACGGTGAGCGCTGCCTGGTCATCGGTAACCGCCAGGGTATGAATTCCAACAAAAACGTGCCGTTGACCAGCAGATTCGGCCGTAATTTTTCCAACTTCTGGGTATGGGCTGCCGGAGGACCTTGGGTAGAAGATTCCCAGTCCGGCTTCAGGCTCTACCCCCTCCCGGAGATCTTACACCTTGAGACAAGGGCCAGAAGGTACCAGTTTGAGGTGGAAATATTGGTGAAAGCGCATCAGCAGGGCATCAAAATAAAGGAAGCACCGATCCAGGTAATCTATCAGGAAAAAGGCGAGCGCATCAGCCATTTTCGTCCCTGGCGTGATTTCCTGCGTAATTCTACGACGTTCAGCAGACTCATCTGCGACCGGATTTTTTCATTGTTTCGATCATGAACGGCTTCTGGTACACACTCCTTGCCTGGATCGCCGGCCACTGTGGCTCCTGGTTGTTTGCCCTCACCGCCCGGATTATTGCAACCGGCTACTTCGTATTTTCACCGCGGGTAGGGGCAAGTCGGCATTTCTATGCCGCCCTCTATCCGCAGAGAGGGCGGCTCTATCACCATTGGTGTTCCTTTAAACAATACCAGAACTTTACCACCATCCATCTCGACCGATTCCTAGCAGGTCAAGCCAAACCAGCTGCTTTCACCTCCCAGGGTTTGGAAAAACTTGAGGAAGTCCTTGGCCGGCAAGGCGGCATTCTTCTTATGTCGCACCTCGGTAACTGGGAAATAGCCGCGACGCTCCTCAAAAAGCAGAGAGAAGGTCTGCAGTTGCTTCTTTATATGGGAGTGAAGGAAAAGGAAGGAGTGGAGCGCATGCAGAAAGATGATCTGCGCCGATCAGGAATCACCATCATTGGTGTAACCCAAGAAGATACTTCACCCTTTGCTTCAGTTGCCGCCCTGCACTTCTTACGATCGGGAGGTTTAGTGTCCATAGCCGGGGATATTGTTTGGCGAAGCGATCAACGCAAAGTGCGGGTCACCTTCCTGGGCCGCAACGCCTACCTTCCTGAAGCGCCTTTTGTTTTGGCCTTGTTGTCCGGCGCGCCACTCTTTGTGTTTTTCGCCTTCCGCACCGGCAAAAACAGTTACCAGTGCACTCTGTCCGAACCAATTCCTCTTCAGCCGACATCCCGTCGCGACAGACAGGGGGCAATCGCCCAAGCTGCCCAGCAGTACGCCGATCTTTTAGAAATCGCCGTTCGACAGAATCCTTTCGAGTGGTATCACTTTGATCGTTTTATCCTTTGAGGATAAATGGCAAGGCCATTCGGTAACTGTTCCGAGGCTTCCAGAACAGGTTTTATGAACCACTATCAATCCGCTTGAACGGGCAAGAGGACGGTAAAGGTCGCACCTTTTCCCGGCCGACTCTCAACCCGAATTTCTCCCTGATGATTTTTGACGATACCATGGGAGACCGATAAGCCGAGGCCGGTTCCTTTAACTTCGGGCTTCGTCGTGTAAAATGGCTGAAAGAGCAATTCCATTTGCTCAGGGTGAATGCCGATGCCGGTGTCTTTAATTGTTATTGCCACTCGGTCATTTTCCTGCCATGTACTTACCGTTATAACCCCACCCGACGGTTGGCAGGCATCTGCCGCGTTGCTCAAAAGATTCAGCACGACCTGTTTAATCTGGTCCGGGATTGCCATGATCAGCGGCAAACGCTCGGCATGGTTGAGTTGCACGGAAATCCGTTTGTTCTTAAAGTCGCTTTTGTTTAACAGCAGCAGGGATTCGATTGAATTCTGCACATCCATCAATACTTTCCTGTATGCGGATGGTCGGTTAAAGTCCTGGAGACTGCGGATCAATTTTTTAATCCGGTCACCTTCATCAATTGCTGCTTCCAGCAGTTCTCTATCCTCCTCTTCCATGGACGCCCTTTTTTTCAAGCCCTTAAGGACGGCCATAATGCCTTGCAAAGGATTGTTGAATTCATGGGCAATAGAGGCGGATAATTTGCCGATTGCCGAAAGTTTTTCAGCATGGAGATAGTGCAATTGCGTTTCCTGCAGTTCGCGGGTGCGTTGTTCAACCCGCAGTTCCAGCTCACTATTGAGAGTTTGCAGCTGTTTCTCCACCCGCTTGCGCATGAAGGCTTCGACAATTGACGGCGTCAGAGCTTCCATCGCATCTTGATCAGACTTGCTATATCCTTGTTCGCGGTTGCCCACGGCGAGTATGCCGATGACGCGTCCTTCACGCATCAGTGGCACGCCGAGAAATGATGTCAGCGGCGGATGATTTTCCGGCAGGCCGATGCTGTCCGGGTGGTTCGCCGGATCATTGGTGAACAAACTCTTACCCTCCAGGAGAACCCGGTCGTAGATGCCGTGAATCTTCAAGTTTCCGGATGGCGGGTGGTCGATGATGGGGCAGAAGGCGTTGCAGGCTTGCCCATCGGAATTACTGGTTTCGATGTCTATACGTCCGGCCTCGTTCATGGTGCCGATGAATCCGACCCGGCTTTGCGTGAGTTCTTCGGCGACATTCAGACAGGCCAAAGCCAACTCTTTTTCCGTGTCGCAGGTGAGGGCCGCTCGCAGTATCCGGTTGATCCCCGCCAGCCGTTCCTCACTCTCACGTAGGCGCTGCACTGCAGCGTGTTTGTATAACGCCATCTCGATCTGAATGCGCAGATCGCGCTCGTCAAACGGTTTCAGAATATACCCGAACGCTTCCGCCTGTAGCGCGCGCTCGACCATGCCGCGGTCGATATGTGCCGTCAGAAACAAAACCGGTATATTGCGCTCGCGATGGATCTGCTGTGCTGCCTCAATGCCGTCCATCGCACCGGCCAGGTGGATGTCCATCAGCACAAGTGCCGTGCCCGGCCGGCGGGCGAGTTCGACTGCTTCCTCGCCGGTTTCGGTTTTACCGGCGACATCGTAGCCCATTTGCCGAATCTTACCGGCAAGGTCTTCGGCGACGATGGCTTCGTCTTCGACGATCAAAATGGAGAGAGTGTTCATGCTTGAAATCCTTTTAGGGAGAAGGCAACTGTGAATTCGCTACCGGAGCCGGTTCCCGTTGCCACTGTGCCATGCAGTTGGCCGGCCAATATTTGCACAAGGCGCAGGCCGAGCGAGCTCGATTGCCGCCAATCCAGGCCCGACGGAAGGCCGACACCGTTGTCGTGTACTCGTAGGCGGATTGCATCATTTGCAGGGTCGTAGTCGAGGCCCACGGTCACTTCACCGCCGACATTGCCCGGAAAGGCGTGCTTAAGAGCGTTACCGGCCAGTTCATTGAGGATAAGTCCGCACGGCACCGCCGCCTCTATTGGGAGTACCACGGGGGCAACCACAAGATTAAGCCGTACCTTTTCGGCCAAGGCGCCATGCGACCGCCAAAGATACTGCAGCAGGCTTGCGCTGTAGTCTGCAAAGTTCAGCTGCTGCAGATTGCTCGATTGGTACAGTTTCTCGTGGACCAGCGCCATTGAGCGGATGCGGTCGCGCACCTCGTTCAGCTCTTGGCGTATCCGATCGTCGGTCAGGCTGTCGGCCTGCAAACTGACCAGGCTGGAAATAACCTGCAGGTTGTTTTTCACTCGGTGATGGATCTCCCGCAGCATGACCTCTTTCTCCGCCAGCGATGCTTTGATCTGCTCTTCGCTTTGTTTACGACCAGTAACGTCGCGGGAAATACCCTGGAGTCCAATAATGGAATCGTTTACGCTCAAAGGGGCAACATTGATTTCCACATGAGAAAATGTGCCATCAGCCGATAACAGCCGCAGTTCCAGCGAATTAATGCGTTCCCCGTCGATGACCCGCTTGAAGGCAGATACTGCCGGTTCGAGGTCATCATCGGCAATATAGGTGCTGAAATCCTTGCCGACAACATCGGTTACGCTGTAGCCGTATTGAACAACCGCATGAGAACAGAATACCACCTTTCCGGCAACATCCAATTGGAAGATGACATCACCACTGGTCTCGGCTATAAGCCTGAATCGCTCTTCGCTCTTCTCCAGGTTTCGGAAGATGAGCGCCATAGGTCTCTCAATCCCCGTAACGACAATCGCCCAGTAGATCAGAACGGCGGAGAGGAAGAGGCAAAGATGGCCGACAAGATTCGCCGGCCCCCAAACGTGCTGATATTGAGAAAAGGCGGCATCGGCTACTGCAGCACTGATAATGGAAAAAGCCAACATCCGGAGAACAAGGCGATCGAAAAGGTTGCGCTTTCTGAACAGCAAACCGAGAGCTGATAACAGGATGACGATGATGATATATTCGCTGATGACTTTAAAAGGCGTCAGTCCTTCGCCTTCGATGTAACAATCGGGAAAGTAACCGAAAAATATCGCTGCAAAGAGAAGCGCGGTGATGAGGGTAAAGACAGTGAGCGTGGCGGCGGCGTTAAGCCGGCGTGTGCAAAAAGCCGGGGCGATCAGATATGAAAGGCTGAATACATAGCGGAAAGCAACCCAGAGCTGGGTGGGCAGATTAGCGCCATCTCCCGGAAAAATACCGTATCCCTTAAACGCGAGCATATGCACCAATTCAAAGGCGGCCGAGGAAAGAAAGGAGATACCGAGAAACAGGATATAGTGGTTATCCAGGAGCTTTCGTGAGTTCCAAGCCAAGGCAAACACGGTGAGAGTGACGACTACACACACCGCTTCAATGAGGCTATGAAAAAAAAGATAGGAATATAAGGTGCTGAGGCTCAGGCCGATAACTACGAGGGCAAACAATACATAAGGAAGGATTATCTGGACCAGCGATCGAGGTTTTGCGTTATTGACCATTTGACTCACCACTCCTCTCTATAAAGTTCCACAAGACTCCGCCCCACGCCCCTTTCAGGTGCAAAAATGCGCTCTTCATCTGGAAGAAAGCGTAGACATCAGATGATGATACCCATTTTTCTTCAACAATCCAGCATAATTTGCTTACCAAGCCATTGACATATTGTGGGACATTCTTTATCATATGAACAAATGTTCATACATTAAAGGTACCATATGAAACTGAAACGAAAAACCGATGATAGAGACGTTTGCCAAGGGTTATGCGAACATGACCAGATTGTCTGCTTGGCAAAAGCTCAAATGCTTGTTGACGAAGATGCCAGGCAGATTGCCGAAACGTTTAAAATTTTAGGAGATCCCACAAGGATTAAGATTTTATACGCCCTCTCCCGAAGGGAACTTTGCGTCTGTGACATTTCCGCTATCGTTGCCATGGGGCAATCGGCGGTGTCGCATCAGCTCCGGTTATTGCGTAGTGCGCGACTGGTGAAATACCGCAAAGAGGGCAAAATGGTCTGGTATTCTCTTGATGATACCCATATTTCGCAGCTTTTAGCGCAGGGGGTTGAGCATATTCAACATAGGTAAAGATAATGAAAACAGCGAATGTAATCAAACCCACAGAAGGCTTGGAAGGACAGCTTTGCCAGGACCCTTGCTGTGCAGCTGCCGGTGAAAAAATCACGGCGGCAAGTTGCACTTGTCAAGACCCTGCAAATGTTGACGGTCTTTTTGATATACACAAAATCGGCAAGGTCCTCAATTCGCAAAAAAGAGATACCTGTGCCACCACCGATCAATCCGCCCGGGCGTTGCTGAGCGATCGACAGAAAAAGGCGGAACATTTTGCCGGTACCAGGGACGGCCTGCAGAAGTCAATTTTTCGCATCTCCGGCATGGACTGTGGCGATTGCGCTGCAAAACTGGAAAAAAGACTTGCCGCCATGCCGGGTGTGCGATCGGCGATGGTTAATTTTGGTGCCGGTAAGTTGACGGTTGAGCACAACACTACCGATTCTGCTCTTATGCAAACGGTGCAACAAGCCGGATATGGGGTAATAAAGGATGGGGCTACTCGCCAGCCGTTGCCGGAAACCGTCTGGTGGAAAAATGGTCGGACCCTGGCTACCATCGCATCCGGAATAATGCTGGCAATTGCAACTCTCCTCGACTGGCTGGGGATGACGGAGGGTATTGATGTTTGGCTCTATGCTCTCGCAGCCGTTACCGGCGGGTTTCACGCCGCAAAAAGTGGTTTGTACGGCCTCCGTTCCTTATCGCTCGATATGAATTTTCTGATGACTGCCGCCATAATTGGGGCAGCGGCCATAGGCGAATGGAGCGAGGGTGCGGCGGTTGCTTTCCTGTTTTCCGTCGGCAACACCTTGCAGGCGTACACCATGGATAAAACCCGCCAATCCATCCGCTCGTTGATGGAACTGGCTCCACCGATCGCTTTAGTGCGAAGGAACAACGAGGAAAAACGTTTGCCCGTTGAGGATATCGTGGTCGGCGATCTCGTCATAGTCAAGCCCGGCGAGCGCATCGCCATGGATGGCATTGTCCATAGTGGGGTTTCGGCCGTCAATCAGGCCACTATTACCGGCGAATCGATTCCCGTTGAAAAAACAACGGGTGATACGGTGTATGCCGGAACAGTGAACGAACACGGCGCCCTAGAAATCAGCGTAACCAAGAGTGCCGACAATTCGACTCTGGCCAAAATCTCCCATCTCGTCGAGGAAGCCCAGGCGCAGAAGGCCCCGTCGCAGCAGTTTGTCGATGTATTCGCCAAGTATTATACCCCTCTTGTCCTTGCGCTGGCCGCTTGCGTTATGGTTGTGCCATGTCTGCTGTTCCAACAGCCTTTCGTCCTGTGGTTTTATAATGGGTTGGTATTGCTAGTTATATCCTGCCCTTGTGCCCTGGTTATTTCTACTCCGGTAGCGATCGTTTCGGCTATCGGCAATGCCTCCAGGCGCGGAGTTCTCATCAAGGGTGGGGCCTATCTAGAGGAAATGAGCTCTATCGATGCCATTGCCTTTGACAAAACGGGAACCTTAACCCAAGGTAAACCAGTGGTTACCGATGTTGTGGTTACGAACGGGTATTCCGAGGCTGAATTTTTAGCCATGGCCGCGGGCATCGAAAAGTGGTCCGAGCATCCTTTAGCCCATGCCATCGCTCTAAAGGCCAAAGGGCTTGGCTTAAAGACTTCGGTGCATTTCAAAGCCTTGGTGGGGCGTGGGGCGCAGGCGGAGATCGATGGACAAACCATATACATCGGCAATGTCCGTTTGTTTGAAGACCTCGGTTATGATTTGACTCCACATGGGAAAACACTGGCCGATCTCGAACAGCAAGGTAAGACGGTTATGTTGCTGGGTACAGAGAATACTATTCTCGGCATGATTGCGGTAGCCGATACCTTACGGGAAAACAGCAGAGAAGCGATACAAGCACTGCATGCAGCCGGCATGAAGCACATAGCCATGCTCACCGGCGATAATGATCGAGTAGCCGGTGCAATTGCCAAAAAACTTAATCTTGATACCTACTACAGTGGCCTGATGCCTGGCGACAAGGTGGCAACAATAAAGAAAATAGCGCGTGACTACGGCAAGATAGTTATGGTAGGCGACGGTGTCAACGATGCCCCCGCCCTGGCGGCAGCGACGGTAGGCGTGGCCATGGGGGTTGCGGGGTCGGATGTGGCGCTGGAAACGGCGGATGTCGCGTTAATGACCGATGATCTTGGCAAGCTCACCTATATCATCAAACTGAGCCATAAGACCGTGGCTATCATTAAACAGAATATTTTTTTCGCTCTTGCGATTAAAGTCATCTTCCTGTTGTTGCTTCTTCTCGGCATGGGCAATCTTTGGCTTGCCGTTTTGGCCGATATGGGCGCGTCTCTTCTGGTAACAATGAATGGCATGCGGCTGATGCGCCGCTTACAGTGAGCCGTCAAAAGCGTGCGACGGCAATGCCCTGCTTTCCGACTTTTTGAGGAACCGCAGAGCCCAGCCGTCGAAGGTAACGCTTCATTAGAAATGGAATTACTCGGAACCTTCGGGACGACTGCGCAGCCCACGCCCCTTCCAGATCAAATAAATTGCCGGATAGATAAGCAATTCAAGGATGGTCGAGGTAACAACTCCGCCGACCATCGGCGCGGCGATCCGCTTCATCACATCCGAACCGGCGCCGTGGCTGAACATGATCGGGATGAGACCGGCAAGGATAACGCACACGGTCATGATCTTCGGTCGAATACGTTTGACCGCGCCGAACATGATCGCCTCCTTGAGGTCGGGGATTGAACGGAGCCTGCCCTCTCTTTGCCACTTGTCGTGGGCCAGCTCCAGGTAAAGGAGCATGATGACCCCGGTCTCGGCATCAAGGCCGGCGAGAGCAATGATCCCCACCCACACCGCTATGCTCATATTATAGCCGAGATAGAGCAGAAACCAGAAGGAACCGACCAGGGAAAAGGGCACGGCCAGGAGGACGATCATAGTCTTAATCGCCGACTTGGTGTTTAAATAGATGAGCACGAAGATAATCATCAGGGTGAGCGGGATGACCATCTTCAGCCGCTCGGCGGTCTTCACCATATACTCGTACTCACCGCTCCACTCCAGCCGGTAACCTTCCGGAATTTTCAGTTCAGCCACCCGCTGTTTGGCCTCTGCGACATAGCCGCCGACATCCCGGCCGGAAAAATCGATATAGACATAAGAAGTGAGCATCCCCTCCTCACTCTTGATCGCCGTTGGTCCCTTGACCACCCGGATATCGGCGAGTTCGCCTAGAGGCACCTTCAAAAGCGGCGCAGCTCCGGCAAACCGCACCGGGCCGGTACCACCCGCCATGGTGGCCGGAGCAGAGGGCGCAC
>Ga0105047_10001166_pt1 | contig 46585 bp, 43 predicted proteins | sample MAT04_FD_78384 | JGI IMG/M metagenome (GOLD analysis project Ga0105047, IMG submission 78384) | Freshwater microbial communities from Lake Fryxell liftoff mats and glacier meltwater in Antarctica - MAT-04 (megahit assembly) | ecosystem: Environmental > Aquatic > Freshwater > Ice > Liftoff...
CAACAACAACCTGCTGCTGGTCGAAACAGAGCGGGCCATGCTCGAAGCCTCGGAAGAGGTGATCGTGGTGGCAGACAGTTCTAAGTTCGGCCATCAGAGCCTGGCCCACCTGTGCCCGCTGTCCAGGATTGACTACCTGGTGGTCGACCGAGACATCGACGCTGAGTGGCGTAAGAAGTTAGAAGCGGCTGGCGTCAAGCTGGTGCTGGCGGAACCGCTGCCGCCCGAAACGCTGGCGACAGAAACGCTGCCTTCAAAAATAAAACCAAATGAGTAGCCTCCGATGAGCGTTGCCCAATCCAAACTTCCCACCGGCGGCCTCGACCGAGCGACGGTCGAGCGCATTGTCCGCGAGATCGTGCTCAAGCAGTCGAGCTCGCCTCCCGGAACTCCCAAGCTGGTGGTCAGTATCTCCGCGCGGCATCTTCATCTGACGGATGAGCACGTTGAGATTCTGTTCGGCAAGGGTCGCAAGCTCACGCAGCAAAAGCCGCTGTATCAGGATGGCTTTTTCGCCGCCGAAGAAACCGTGATGGTTGTCGGCCCGCGCCGCCGGATGCTGCCGAGCGTTCGCGTGCTGGGTCCCACCCGACCACAGAGCCAGGTGGAGTTGGCGTTTACGGATGCAATTTCGCTGGGGTTGGACCTGCCGGTCCGCGCGAGCGGCAAGATTGCCGGCACGCCGGGTTGCGTGCTGGTGGGCCCCGCGGGCGTTGTCGATCTGCAAGAGGGCGTGATCCGCGCAGAGCGTCACGTTCACATGAACTTGGAACACGCCGCGTTCTACGGCGTGAAAAATGGCGACCGGATGTCGCTGCGGATTCACTCGCCTTGCGGCGTGGTGTTTGAGGACCTGCTGGTTCGCGCGGACGCCGCCAGCAAACTGGAGGTCCATATCGACACGGATGAAGGAAACGCGGCCGATCTCGACCACGCGACGAAAGTCGAGTTGTTGAAGCAATAATCGGCCGCAAAGTCGTGAGGCAGCGGGCAAGCGTCAACTGCCTGCGGTGGTTGAACTAACAAAAAACGTTCTGTTCGATTCTCGTTATTGGAGTACTTCTGACATGGCAAAAGTGATGGAAGCGTTGGGCATGATCGAGACTAAGGGCTTTGTCGCCCTGGTCGAGGCCAGCGACGCAATGTTGAAGGCCGCGAACGTTGAGTTCCTCGGCTGGGACAAGGTTGGTAGCGGGTTGGTCACGGTATTTGTCACCGGCGACGTCGCCGCTGTCAAAGCCGCCACCGACGCCGGCGCAGCCGCCGCGGGCCGGATTGGCGAAGTAGTCAGCGTGCAGGTCATTCCTCGCCCGCACGAAGATCTGAAGATCGTCCTACCGTAGGTCGAAAATCATGGCAAAACGATCGCCAAAATCTGAACCTCAAGTAATTCAAACTCAACTTCAAGGTAACTCTGCGATGCAAGACGCGATTGGACTTTTGGAAACCAAGGGCCTGGTGGCTTTGGTCGAGGCGACGGACGCAATGGCCAAGGCTGCCAACGTGCGGATCGTCAAGAAGATTGCCATCGGCGGCGGTCTGGTAACGACTGTTGTCCAGGGCGATGTCGGCAGCGTTCGCGCTGCGGTCGAAGCTGGCGCTGCGGCGGCCACCAAGGTCGGCGAGCTCACGGCCAGCCACATCATTCCTCGCCCGAGCGAAGGACTGGTCAAGGCGTTCCTCGGCGGAGCCTCGACCGGCGGCGGCGACTGAAGTACGGACACGAACTAGCCAACGTCCGCGCAAGACGGTTTGCGCGGACGCCCACGCGGAACGGAGTAGTAAGGGCGATGAAGATCCTGGTAGCCAATTTAGGATCGACGAGTTTCAAGTACCGTCTGTACGACATGTCCGACGAGCGCCAACTGGCGCGCGGCGGGACAGAACGGATCGGCGCGGCCGAAAGTCGTTCGTATGTCGAGATCGGCGGATCGCGGCGCGAGCTGGTCTCGTGCGTGCCGGATCATGCCGTGGCGGTGCGGCGCTCGCTCGAACAACTGACGGATCGCGAGAGCGGCTGCTTGCAGGACGCAAGCGAGGTGGCCGCGATTGGCTTCAAGGCAGTGCATGGAGGTCGCTACAGCGGGGTGCAGCGCGTCACGCCCGACGTGCTGGCCGAGATGGACAAGATGAGCCAGGCGGCTCCGGCCCACAATCCTCCCTACACGGCGGCAATGCGATTGCTGAGCGAAAAACTACCTGAGATCCCGCTTGTGGCGGCGTTTGAGACCGGCTTTCATCAGTCGATCCCAGCGCGCAATCGCCACTATGCCATTCCGCGCGAGTGGGCCAAACAAGCCCGCGTCGAGCGGTGGGGGTTTCATGGCGCCAGCCATCGCTACATCGCCGAGCGAACGGCCGAGTTGCTCGGCAGAAACGACCTGCGAATCATCTCCTGCCACCTGGGCGGATCCAGTTCTTTGTGCGCCATTCGTGACGGCAAGAGCGTGGCCACCAGCATGGGCATGAGCCCGCAGACCGGACTGCCGCAGAACAATCGGGTGGGAGATTTTGATCCGTTCGCGCTGCCGGCAATTCTGCAGGCGACCGGATTGACGTTGGACGAAGCGCTCACGGCGCTGGCCAGCCGCAGTGGCCTGGCCGGTTTGAGCGGAACCTCGGGCGATATTCGCGATATCGAGTCGGCCATCGCGGCTGGCAGTTCCGAGGCGCAGTTGGCGCTGGATGTTTTCCTGAGCGCCGCGCGGCACTACCTGGGCGCCTACCTGGTGGAGCTGGGGGGCGCGGATGTGATCGTTTTCACCGGCGGAATTGGCGAGAACGGCGTCAGTTGCCGCGCCGCCATCTGCCAAGGGCTGGAGTCGTTGGGCATTGAGCTCGACGCGATCGCCAACGCCAACGTGAAGGGCATTGCCAATCCGCAAGGCGAGGCGGCCATTCACGCGGCCAGCAGTCGCACGCAACTGTGGATCGTTCCGACCAACGAAGAAATTGTGGTCGCGCGAGCCACTAAACAACTTTTGCAAGGCTGATCCGTCATGTTTGTCGCCAAAGTCACCGGCAGCGTTGTCGCAACGCAAAAAGTCGATTCGATGATTGGGCAAAAGTTGCTCATCGTCGAACCGTATCGCGTTGACGGGAACAATCGCACTCAATTGACCGGAACGGGGCGAACGTTTGTCGCTGTCGACACCGTGGGCGCCGGCCAGGATGAGATGGTGCTGATCGTCCAAGGGAGTAGCGCCCGGCTGACGCCAGAGACCAAGAACCTGCCGGTGGACGCTGTGATTATCGGCATCGTCGATAGCGTGCGCGTCGACCAAACGGCCGTCTACGATCGAGAAACCCCAGCGAAAAAGTAACCGTCGCCCGATGACCGCGGGCTGGTCCTACCTAACATTCACGCTCTATTTGCAACGTAACGCATTATGCAAGCCACAGAAGCCGTCATTCGTAGTGTCGTTCAAGAAGTTCTCGCCCGGATTGGCGCAGCAGCGCCACCATCCACCAATGGTCGCGGTTACGCCGGCCGTTACGGCATCTTCACCTGCGTTGACGAAGCCGTGGCCGCGGCCACGCAAGCGTTCGAGCAGCTCAGCGAGCGCACGCTCGAAGATCGCAAGCGGATCATCAGCCACATTCGCCGCATCTCGATCGAGCAATCGGTCGAGCTGGGGACGATGGAGATGGAAGAGACTCGCATCGGCCGCCTCGTTCATAAGATCGAAAAGCTCAAGACCCTGGGCGAGAAGACGCCTGGCGTTGAATTCATGCGGAGCGAGGTCTTCAGTGGCGATCATGGCCTGGCCGTGATTGAGCACGCTCCATTCGGCGTGATCGGCGCGATTACGCCCGTCACGCATTCGCTTCCCACCATCACCGGCAACGCGGTCAGCATGATCGCCGGCGGCAACACGCTGGTCGTCAATCCGCATCCCAGCGGCAAGCGCGTAGCGGCCGAAGGCGTGCGACGATTCAACGAGGCGATCTACCGCGATCTGGGGATCGACAATCTGATCTGCGTGATCGCCGAGCCGACGCTAGAGAGCGCGAACGCGATCTTCGCCCACCGCGGCATCAAGCTGATCTGCGTCACCGGCGGACCGGCCGTGGCGCGGGCCGCCTTGAATAGTGGCAAGCGTGCGATCGTCGCCGGACCGGGCAACCCGCCCGTCGTCGTGGACGAGACAGCCGACCTGGATCGCGCCGCCCGCGCGATCATCCAAGGCGCTTCGTACGATAACAACCTGCTCTGCATCGCCGAGAAAGAAGTCTTCGTTTGCTCGGCGGTTTTCGACGCAATGATGGCCGCCATGGACCGGGCTGGCGCCGCGAGACTTTCGGCCCGCGAGGTCGACGCGCTCACGCGAGTGGCGATCACCAGTGTCGGCGAGGGAGCCCACAAGCACGACGTCCCGGCCAAGGAGTTCCTGGGGCAGGACGCTTCGGTGCTGGCCGCTGGCATCGGCAAGCAGATTCCGTCCGGCACGGAATTGCTGTTTGGCGAAACCGACGAGCACAACCCGTTTGTCCCCGTCGAACAGATGATGCCCTTCGTCCCATTTGTGCGTGTGCGCGATATCGACGAAGCAATTGCCAAGGCGAAGCACTACGAGCATGGCTTCCGCCACACCAGCATTATTCACTCGAACAACGTCCGGAACATGTCCCGTATGGGCCGCGCGATGGACACCACGCTGTTCGTCAAGAACGGACCGTGCATGGCGTCGCTCGGATTGGGAGGCGAAGGCTATATCTCGTTCTCGATCGCTACGCCGACCGGCGAAGGCGTCACGACGCCGTTGACGTTCACCCGCGAACGCCGCTGCTCGTTGATTGACGATTTGCGAGTGATCTAGCACGGGGCGCTGTAACGCGACGATGACGACGGAAGTAATCAGCAACTACGGATCGGACAACAACGTGAACTTGGGATTAGTTGTCGGCACTGCAACCGCCACACGAAAGCACGCCTCGATGAACGGGGTGAAGCTGCTGGTGGTGCAGATGCTGATGACGGACGAGAAAACGCCCGATGGCGATCCGGTGCTGGCTGTGGATCAGCTAGGCGCGGGCCGGGGCGAGCGGGTGTTGATCTCCAGCGACGGCGCCTTTACGCGTAAGTTGCTGGGGAACGACGCCACCCCGGTTCGCTGGAGTGTGATCGGGATACCGAACGGATGACGCGCGGGCTTGACCTTAACGTAGACATCGAACAGATCGTGCAAGCGGTGCTGCGAGAATTGCAGGGCCAACTTGCCGTGTCTGAATCGCTTGCGGGCAAGACGAAAAACATCGCGGCAAAAGACGCCGTGCAACAAGCGGACCTGGGCCGCACGCTGGAACTAACGGACAAACTTGTGACTCTGGCCACGCTCGAAAATCGGCTCTCCGGGATCGACCGGCTGACGCTCCGCCCCAGCGCGGTGGTGACGCCGGCCGCGGCGGACCTGGCGCGCGCCCGCGGCGTGAAGATCGTGCGTAGCACAGCCACGGCTGCGCCCCAGGTAATCCGTGGCACGCTGGCGCTCGGGATTGCGGATTGTGATGGGGCGGAAAACCTGGACGCGCCGGCTTTGATTGCGGTCATTGGCAAGAGCGGCTTCGCAGTCGAGCGGATCGCAAACACCGGCCTGGCGATCGTCACTGCGGAACTTATGGATCACGTCGCTAAAAACGGCCGCCCGGCGGTACTGCTGACCAGTCGCCCAGCGACGGCCGTTTGCCTGGCCAATCGTTGTTCTGGCGTCCGCGCCGTAGGCGGTAAACACGCGGGTCACCTGCGCGAGGCGATCGACGAGGCGGGCGCCAACCTGCTGGTGGTGGATCCAACTTCGATGTCCGCGTTCGAGCTTCGTCGGCTGGCGACCGAGTTTTGCGATCGCTGGCCTCATCCGCTCCCCAAAGAAATCCAGTAACCGCTGATAGCAAAGTGCTGCGGAAGATCGAGATTGATATGCGAATTGGACTAGTCATCGGCAACGTCACCATGAGCCGCTACCACCCCACGCTCTCCGGCGCGGCGTTTCGGCTGGTGTTGCCGCTGGCGCTCGACGAACTGACGGGCGCAACCTCGCCAGCCGCCGAGGCGATTGTGGTGTACGACGATCTGGGCGCCGGCCCTGGTAGCCAGATTGCCTTTAGTGAAGGGGGCGAGGCGGCTCAGCCCTTTCATCCAGACGACAAACCGGTTGACGCCTACAACGCGGCCATCCTGGACACGATCGACGTCCGCGGGATTGCCGCATTGCAATAGCCAGAACATTAACGACTCATTCCCACATAATTCCTTCCTATTTCAAGGCCTGCCATGAACATCCATAAGCTGAAGCAAGAGATCTGCGAGATCGGCCAACGGGTTTACAACAAGGGATTTGCCGCCGCCAACGACGGCAACATCACCATTCGGATTAGCGAGAACGAAGTTCTCTGCACGCCGACGATGATCTGCAAAGGCTTCATGAAGCCGGACGACATCTGCAGCGTCGACATGAACGGCAAGCAGCTCTCCGGCAATCGCAAGCGCACCAGCGAAGTGCTGTTGCACTTGGCGATTATGAAGGAACGTCCGGAAATCAAGAGCTGCGTCCATTGCCATCCGCCACACGCCACGGCGTTTGCCGTCGCTCGCGAGCCGATCCCCCAATGCGTGCTGCCAGAAGTGGAAGTCTTTTTGGGCGATGTGCCGATCACCGCCTACGAGACGCCGGGTGGACAGAAGTTTGCCGACACGGTGCTGCCATTCGTCAAGAAGACCAACATCATCATCCTGGCCAACCACGGCACGATCAGCTACGGCGAATCGCTGGAGCGGGCGTACTGGTGGACCGAGATCCTGGACGCGTATTGCCGAATCCTGCTCTTGAGCAAGCAACTGGGCCGCGTCTCGTACTTCACCGAAGGACAAACGCGCGAATTGTTGGAACTCAAGAAGGGCTGGGGGTTCAGCGACGCGCGACTCGAAGCCGGCATGGAGAATTGCGACATCTGCGCAAACGACGTCTTCCGCGACAGCTGGAAGGCCGGCGGCATCAGCCGTACTGCGTTCGACGCTCCTCCGGCGATGACCCGCGGCGCGGCGCCCGCGCAGGCTTCGGCTCCATCCGGCAACGCGGACCAAGAGGCCCTGGTCAAAGCGATCACGGAGCGCGTTCTGGCCGCGCTGAAATAAAGTTCAACACGTAATCGCAGATCACAAGACTACAGTCTTCAACGCTACTTAACGACGGCGCACACGCGCCGGATAATTCCAATGAAAGTCAGTATCATCGGCGCCGCGGGTTTGGTCGGCTCTTGCACGGCCTTCGCCCTGCAAATGGGACGCGTCGTTCGCGATATCGCCCTGGTTGACCTCAACGCCGAGGCCGCCGCGGGGCAAGCCCTGGATCTTGCGCACGGAAGCCCTCTGATGGCGGATCAACGGATCTACGCCGGTGGCTACGAGCAGATTCCGGATACCGACGTGATCTGCATCACGGCCGGTCTGCGTCGCAAGCCGGACGAAAGCCGCTTGGACCTGATCAACCGCAACGTCGATCTATTCGTCGGCATCTTGAACGACATCCGCAAGGTTGGGACGAAGAAAGACGCCATCGTGCTCGTCGTTTCGAATCCGGTTGACGTGCTGACCTACCTGGCGGCGCAGCGACTGGACCTGCCGCTAACCCAAGTGCTGGGCTTGGGGACGCAGCTCGATACGATTCGCTTCCGCAGCCTGATCGCCGGGGCGCTTTCGGCAGCGCCCACACAAGTCTCGGCCGTTATTCTGGGTGAGCATGGCGACAGCATGGTTCCTATTTGGAGCAGCGCCACCGCCGCCGGCTTGCCACTGGAGAAATTCCCCGGTTGGACGCCCCACCTGGCCAGCGAGCTGTTCACGCGCACTAAGGGATCGGGCGCGGAAGTCATTAAGCGTAAGGGGGGCGCCGGCTTTGCCGTCGGCATCGCCATTCAAGAAGTGATTGAATCGATCGCGCTCGATCGCCATCGGCTGCTGCCGGTCTCCACGGTTCAACAGGGTTGCTACGGCATCCGCGACGTCGCCCTTTCGGTTCCCACGGTCGTCGGGCGCGCAGGCGCCATCGACCGGCTGGAGATTGAGCTGTGGCCGAAAGAAGTTCAAGGGCTGCGCAAGTGTGGCCAGGTGCTGCGTGAGACGGTCGACACCGTGTTGGCGCGCGTCGGCGCCGGCAGCCGATAACCGCAATTTGTACATGTTCGCGCTGAATTGAATCGCATCATGCTAAAGTCGCTCGATCAAAAACTGGCCAACATCCACGCGGATCCTTCCGGCGCGAAAGATTTTATCATCGCCGACGCCAAGGACGCCGACATGGCGTTTGGCGTGGGCGCGCCGGGACAATCGCCCGAAATGCACGCCGGCGAAGTTCGCCTCCGCACGCTGGCGGAATATCGCGAGCAGATTCGCCAGATCGTTCGCCAAGGGTATGTTGACATCATGCTGATGTCCGCCAGCACCAACGATCAACTCGCAATCAGCGAAGGTCTATTCGCCGGAAGTCACGTCACGCCTGCCGCGCGGGCCAACGACACCAGCGATATTTTCGTCCTTCGCGGTGGCCGCTACATCCAAGAGCCATCGCGCCCGTTTCGCACTGCCGCGATCGATCATATTCAATGCGGTCATTTGGATTGCGCGCCTGAGGAGCGGACGCGCGGCGCCGATCTCGGTTTGTACAGCATTACGTTCAACAATCGGTTGGACGAAGACCTGGCCTCGCTCGAAGAGTACAGCCGCTTTCGTCGCGAGGCCGAGAGCAAGGGCTTCCGCCATTTTCTCGAAGTCTTCGATCCTAACGCCCCGGCCAATCTGGGGGCGGACGAGACTCCACGGTTTATCAACGACGCGATCGCGCGGACGCTGGCAGGCGTGGCGCAGGCGGGGCGTCCGGTATTCCTGAAGGTCGTCTACCACGGGCCGAAGGCGATGGAGGAACTTGTCGCCTACGATCCGCACCTGGTGGTCGGGATCCTCGGTGGTGGCGCCGGCACGACGTACGACGCGTTTAAATTGATATCCGAGGCGCAAAAGTATGGCGCCCGCGTGGCGCTGTTTGGTCGCAAGATCAACCAGGCCGAATGCCAACTGGCGTTTGTGGAAGTCTTACGGCTGATTGTCGACGGCGTGATCTCGCCGGAAGAAGCCGTCAAGGCATACCACGCCGTGCTCCAGCAACTGCGGATCAAGCCTGCCCGTTCGTTGGCGGAAGATCTAACGTTGCAGACAGCGGTGATGAGTTACGGCGGTGGCGGAACAGTCAGCGTTCCGGCCGGCATGCCTGTCGCAGCTGCGAGTGGCGCTGCTCAGCCCACGCAGGCCAAGGCAGGTGGTTGCGGATGCGGTTGCAACGGCAAGAAAAAGGCCCAGCCCAAACCAGAAGGCGTCCAACCGGCCAGCGATTGCGGCTGCAAGGACAAGCCGGCAGGCCCATGCGGTTGCAACGACAAACACGACGACCACGCGGACCATTCTCATGGGACGCACCCCGAAACAATGCAGCCCGCCGGTCCGCCCGATTTCGCTAGCATGACGCGAGCGGAGAAGCTGGCTTACAATCAGCGCGAGCGCGACCGCATCTTCGGTTGAGCGGACGCACGGCTAACGGGCTGTTTCGCCGAGACTTTCTTCCCACGCCGGTACTCGATGCGGCGGGTTTGGTAATCCAGGGCGTTTGCCAAGCGAGCGAGCGCCCGCGATAATTCTTGGCGGGCCACCAATCCGCGTGGCCGTACTGGATTCCGCCGCGTTGCGGATACACTGCCCTCGGAGAATTGATCGTGCTCGATGTTTTGGTCGTTGCGCCCCATCCGGACGACGCGGAGCTGGGCATGGCCGGCGCCATCATGCGGTTTAGATCCGAAGGATTGCGTGTGGGGATCCTCGATCTCACCACGGGCGAGCCCACGCCGCACGGCACGCCGGAGCTACGGGCGAAAGAGACCGCGGCCGCGACCAGGATCCTGGGGATCGACTGGCGGCAGAACCTGGGTCTGGTGAATCGACGGCTGGAAGCGACGCTGGAAGCCCGCGCGGCGCTCGCCGGTGTCTTTCGCACGGTCCGTCCGCGCTGGATCTTTGCGCCGTATTGGGTCGACGCGCATCCAGATCACAGCGCCGCTACGGAATTGATCGAGGCTGCGCGCTTCTGGTCCAAGCTAACCAAAACCGATCTGCCAGGCGAGCCGTTTCACCCGCAGCGAATCATCTATTACTACTGCGTCCACCTGAAGCAGGCGCTCCAGCCGGCAATGCTGCTCGATATCACGCCCTACTGGGAGCGAAAGCAGGCGGCGCTCGCGTGCTTTCAGAGTCAGTTTGTCACGGGGCGCGATCCGGCGCTACCGACGGTGATCGATCGGATGCGTGACGAAGCCGTCTTTTGGGGACACGCGATCGGCGTCCGCTATGCAGAACCCTTTGCCAGCCGAGAGCCGCTTGGGCTGGGCAGCTTGCGAGACGTTTTGTAGCGCGAGGGCGGTCGGTCATTCATCCTTAGGTTCACTAACTAGCTGGCATTGCCGCCGATGATTACGCGGATTGAACTCACCAACTTCATGTCGCACAAGCGCACGGTCATTGAGCCTGCGCCGGGGCTGACGGTGTTGATTGGGCCTAACAACATCGGCAAGAGCGCGATTGTCGCCGCGCTACAGATCCTGTGTCATAACGAGAATTCCACGCACGTCATGCGGCATGGCGAGCGGGAATGCCAGGTGGTGGTTGAGACTGACGATGGGCATACCATCGAGTGGCGCCGCAAGACTTCGCCTAGCTACAAGATCGATGGGCAGTCGTTTGATCGCCTGCGTAGCGGCGGCTTGCCAGACGAACTGCACAAGGCGCTAAAGCTCCCCAAGGTGGACGCCGGCAACGAGGCCGATTTCGACGTCCACTTTGGGATGCAAAAGACGCCGATCTTTTTGCTCGGCAGTTCGGCCTCGAACGCGGCTCGGTTTTTTGCCTCATCGTCTGACGCCATTCGCCTGGTGGCAATCCAAAAGCGGCATAAAGAAAAACACAACGAGTCGCAGCGCGAGAAAACGCGGCTCGAGGCCGAATCGCGCCAGCTCAACACGGAGCTAGAGCAGCTAGAACCGATCGTCGATGTGGACCATCGATTGACCACGCTCGAGGCGACTTTTGACGAACTGTCGCAGGCTACCGCGTGGCTGCAAAACGCCGAAACAAAGCTCGCGGCGCTTCGCGATCAAACAGACGCGGTTGCCTGCCAGACAGAACTGGCGGGCTCGTTCGACACTTTGACTGCGCCGCCGCAACTGACGCCGGCCGAACCGCTAGCCGCGCTGCTAGCGGCGCTCGAAGTGGCCGAGCAGAAACAAGCCGCGGCCGAGCTGCGAGCTGCAGGCCTGAGCGCATTGACCGCGCCGCCTACACTGGCGGATTCGGCACGATTGACGGCAATCCTCGACGCCATCGCCCCTTTGGAATTTGCCGCGGAGCGGAGCGCGGCGGAGCAAGCGGCGCTCGCGGCACTATCTCCTGCGCCGCAATTGGAAGACGCGGATTCGCTTGGCCGGTTGATCGATCGCATAGCGGCCGCATCCGCGGCGGTTGAAGACGCGCGGCAGACCAGCGCCGCGATGCATTCGCTTGCAGCGCCACCGGAACTAGCGGCCGAGGCGCATTTGGCCGATCTGCTCGCGTCGCACGAGCAACTATCCAAGCAAGTCGCTCGCTGGCAAGAGACCTACGCGCTGCTTGAGCACTGCGAAGCGCCGACCGCAGCCGCTTCGACCGCCGAGTGCGAGACTTTATTGGATCAACTCACACGCGGCGAGGCCCAGGCGGCAACACACGCCGCTGCGCTCGCCGCGACGAATGCAGAACTAGCGGCAGCCGCGGAGCAATTGCGCGCCGAAGCCGCCTATGGCGTCTGCGCGGCGTGTGGAGGCGCGCTGGATCCGGACCGCGTGCTGGCGCGCGCCGCCGCTGGACTGGGAGTGCACGATCATGGCTGAGACAGACTATGTTGGCCTGCTGCTGATCGGCGACCCGCACCTGGAAGGGCGTCAACCTGGCTTTCGCAAGGACGACTATCCGCAGGTCATTCTCGAAAAGCTTGCCTGGTGCCTCAACTACGCGGCCGAGGAGCGATTGCTGCCGGCGATCCTGGGAGACTTGTTCGACAAACCGCGCGACAATCCCAACTGGTTGCTGGTGCGATTGCTGGAGATGCTGCAGACCGAAGTGTTGGGGCTCTACGGCAATCACGATGTTCACTACAACCCTGAGCTGACGGCCGACGATTCGCTCAGCCTGTTGGTTACGTCGGGCCGCATCCGACTGGTGAGTGAAAGCGCGCCGTGGCAGGGGACGATCTGCGGGCGGCCGGTCGTCGTTGGCGGCTCGTCGTATCGTCAAAAGATCCCCAAGACGTACGCGCCGCCCCCGCGCGAAGACTCTGCAACAGCGCCGCTGGTCATCTGGCTGACGCACCATGACATCTTGATACCAGGCTATGACGAAGGACGGATCAAGCCGCGAGAGATCGAAGGGATCGACCTGGTGATCAACGGTCATATCCATCGGCGGCTGGCGGACATTCAATCCGGCAAAACGCTCTGGCTGACGCCGGGCAATATCAGCCGGCGGTCGCGGAGTGACGCCAACCGTGCGCATTTGCCTTCGGCATTGCGGATTGACGTCGCGACGGATGGCTACGAGTTGAAGTACATTGAGATTCCGCATCAGTCGTTTGACGATGTATTTCACGAAGCCGTTGTCGAGACGGCCGAGGCGAGCGGCGCATCGGCGTTTGTCGCGGGCCTGGCCGAGTTGCAAGCCCGACGGACCGAGAGCGGCGCTGGCTTGATGGAGTTTCTGGAACAAAATCTCAGCCAGTTTGACAGTGAAGTGGCTGACGAAATCATGAATCTGACACGCGAGGTAACGGATGAAACCCACGCAGGCGACGAGCAACAGTCCGCAAAAGATCGAGGAACTACAGGAACGCTACCGGCAGCTCCACACGCGGAAGATCCAGTCGGAAACAAACCTGGCAAACGCAAACGAGCGTCTCGAAGCACTGAAGGATGAAGCGCGCAAATCCTACGGCACCGATGACGTTTCCGCGCTGCGAACGAAACTCGACGAGATGAAGGCCGAAAACGAGGCCAAACGCAGCAACTACCAGGCGGAACTCGACCAGATCGAGGCCAAACTTGCGATTATCGAAGGGCGCATCGCCATGACCGAGAGTCCAGACGCAGCGCGGGCGGAGCAGAATTAGTGTCCGACACGCCGCTATTCGCCAAGGAAGAGGACATGGTTACCACAGACGCGAAGCCGCGCGCTGTTGAAGAAAGTTTGTCTGCGCAGATTCCAAACGTTGCTGCGCCGACTGCTCCTGCTGAACCGCTGGTGGCGCCGGCCGAGGCGCGGCGGCGGACGGATCGGTTGATGGACAAGCGAGACGATCGCGTGCGTCAATCTCGCCGCCTGGCCGGAAGGTTTGCCGAATTGAACGCTTATCTTGGCGTGGCGGAACGGGTGACCGTGGCGCTCGAACGGCTGACGGAACAGCTCTTTCTGCAACTGCTGAGCGTGGTGCAGGAAAAACTCTCGGTCGCGCTGCAAGAGATCCTGGAACAGCCGATCCGATTTTGCGCACAGGCGGATTTTAAGCGGGGCGCCGCCACGGTCGAATTCTGGATCGAGCGCGACGGAAATAAGGAAGACGTGCTGCGGGGCCAAGGGGGCTCGGTCGCCAACGTGCTCAGCGTTGGGCTGCGGATGTTCGCGCTGACTACGCTCGACCCCGGCCAGCACCGCCGGTTTCTGGTCCTCGACGAACAAGATTGTTGGCTGCGGCCAGACCTGGTCCCCCGCCTGGTCAAAATCGTCAGCGAAGCAGGCCGGGCACTCAACTTCCAAGTGCTGATGATCAGCCACCACGACGTGGCAGTCTTCGAGCGCTACGCCGAGCGCATCTACCGGCTCCGTCCCACCGCGGACGGCAGCGTGGAAGTCGAACGCGTGGAACGCGGGCCGGGCGACGCGGACACGGACAGTTGAGCCGCGCCCGCGCGCCGCTGGGTTAGCTTTCAGCGCTCCCGTTTTTCTCCAGGCTATCAATCAGCGTTTGCATGGAATCCAAATACAATCGCAGCGCTTTGCGTCCGGCGGCCGTGAGGCGGTACGTGGTCTTGGGGCGGCGGCCGACGAAGGATTTCTTGCAGCTTACGTAATTGGCCTCTTCCAACTTGCGCATGTGAATGCCCAGAGCGCCGTCCGCGACGTCCAGTCGTTTTTTGAGCGTGGTGAAGTCGAGTGCGCCGTCCATCTGTAGCGCCGTCACCACGCCCAGCCGGATCGGCCCGTGGACCAGCGTGTCGAGGCCGTTGAAATCAATCGGCGGCGTTGGCATCGGTTTTCTCCAGTCGCTCACGGCGCAAGCGCAGGGCTTGTAGCGCTGAAGTCGCCAGAGCTCCATAGCAGGCGACCAGCCCAACCACAAAGAGCTTTTGCCGCATCGTATCGCACCACGGCAGCGCCAGCCCAAGGGCCATGATCGGCAGCGCAATTCCCAGGTATGAGATTCGGTTGCGATGCGCTACGGCGGTGATCGTCACGCCCAGCCCGATGACAAACACGCCGGCCTCAGTCCCCAGCACGACAGGCTTACCTATCCAGGTGGCCCAGGCCCGATCCGCCAACACAGCCAGGAAGAAGACTCCGCCGGCGATCAGTGAATAGCGAAACTCGCGCCAGGCAACGGGCTGAGCGCCGCGCCGCCGGTAAGTCACGCCGCTGGCCACCAGCAGGATGGGAAGCAGCAGCCACACCGGCGCCATCAACAGCCAGCGAGGCTCCTCCGGCACAAACGTCGCCCACACCGCCAGCAGCAGCGCCCAGCCAGCAATCACCACGTTGCCAAGCACCTCAACCCGACCAAACGGCAGATCAACGCCAGCGGCCTGTCGAATCGCCTGCTGATCTGCCCGCAATCGATCCCAATTCGCAGATTCCATGATTGCCCTCCGGATAAGAAGTCGGAAGCGAGGTGCGCTTCCATCTCCGTTTACGAGTACTCCTGATATAGGAGTATCCGATAACGATTCAGGAGTCAAGCAGATTGTGGGAGGCGCTTGGCGCCTAATTTGCGCCTAGCTGATCCAGTACGTGATGCTTAAACCCATCACCGAGACGACGACTGAGAGCTGCGCGTCCATTTCGTACGTGCCAGATCCATAAGGAACGTCAATCGAAAGATGTCTCTCGAAGCAAAAAAGTTGCTGTAGGGTGAGTGGAGTTAACAGGATTGTGCTGTTACGGATCTGTTCGTCGGTTCCAAACTTACCAGGGAAGACCAACACGCTTTTTTCAGAGCGAATGAATAACGATTCTGCCAGTTCATGCTCACCAGCAGCGACTGCTCGCAAAAATCGATGAGCGAGTATGGATGGCCTCGCCAGTCCATAAGCGGCCAGGCATAGCACGGTCATCAAGACAAATAGCGTGCGCAGTGAGTAACGGATGCGAATATTAAGCATCTGCTGGACGGATGACCGCGTTGCGGCCATCGTTTTTTTCGAGTTCTGTCGCCGCCATGGGTCAACTCACCCCGAATTCTGTCTGACGATGCGTACAAGAAATATCAGCTACGCTCGCCGACCAACCGTTCTACTCAGCCACGACCAGCGATAGCAATTCGCCGATTGCGCCGCGCGGTCAGGCCCACCATCAGGGCGCCGAGCGTCGCCAGAACGCAGGTCGCAGGCTCCGGGACGGCCGTGGCGTAGGAGTAGTTATCACACCAGTTTTCCAGGGCGTTGAGTGCGTTGGTCGTGATTTGCGCTCCCAGTTCGCGCGAGCCATTCTTGACGCCCAATTGGCCACCGCCGAGCGGATCCATCAGGCCGGCGGTCAGGACGCCGATGATGTTGTTGTTCAACAGCATGGCGGCGCCCGAGTCGCCCGGCATTCCCACGCCGGCTTTGCCATTGTTCTGAATATTCACGGACTCCAGCCCCAGATTCCAGCGCAAGGCCGAATAGGTGTAGACGCCCGTATTCACGGCTTCGTAGGCCTGCACGGTGTTATCGAACATGCGCTCGCGGCCATAGCCTTCGCCTGCCACAACGGGGTGGAACACATAGGCGTAGAGCGGGAAATTGCCATCGAACGTACCCGTGACGCCGTAACCTCCCTTCATGCTGACATCGAACGGCGCGCCGCCGGGGGCGTTCGGCGCAAGCGCCGGAGGAGTTGCCAACGGAATTGGCGCCATGGCGTTCAGAATGGCAAACTGCCCTGCCTGCGCGAGGATTGGGTTGTTTTGCGCCGGCAGCATCGTCAGGTCGATCGTGATTCCGACGAAGGCGATATCCGTTGGCTTGCCGTTGATCTTGTCGATCGTTTCGCCAAGCTTGACCTGGCTGGCGACAATCGCATTGGCGCTCGACATGAAAAATCCACTGGGATCCGTTTGGCCGCCGATGCCGATCCCGCCCAAAAAACTCCTGGGGTCAGGCTGAACGGCCGCCGGCGTGCCACCGTAAACATTGACATTGTCGTACGGCAGTGTGTCGTCCGCGTAGTTCGGTCCACCCACGGTATTGCGCAGCACATGGTCCGCGGTGACGAAGCACATATTCAGATAGTTGGGGTTGGCCGGATCCATCTCGGCGTGAAACAGCGTCGCTGTGCCTTGGTTCCCTTGATTATTGATGATGCGGACGGCGGATGTGAACGCGCCGGCGTTACCGATGAAGGGAACCGTATTCCCTTGCGGAATCACTGCGAGCGCAGGCTGGCAAGAAAAGCTGAGCGTCAAAACGAACAGCAGCGCCACGAGAGATAGACGGCGACAACGGCAACGGCTCATGAGCGTTCTCCTTGGAAGCATGCAATGCAAAGGCGAGCGAATCCGAAACCGGCATAACTTGCGGACTAGCATACAAATACCGATCCAAGGAAAACAAGAGTTTCACCCCCCGAGTAGCGGAAGGTTTTTCGCTACTGGCAGTCCACGCGCGCAGCGCGATCCGACGAACAGCGTAGGCAAACATCGTAGAGGAACGTCGTAGAGGAGCATCGTAGAGATCGATGCCGTTTGAGAGACGCGCGCCGCTAGCCTGGCCTTCTACTCCGCCACCACCGGCGAAAGCAATTCGCCGATTCCGGCGATGCGGGCGGAGAGTTTATCGCCGGCCTTTAGGTAGGTGCCGCTGGCGTTGCCGACGCCGGACGGCGTGCCGGTGGAAATAATGTCACCCGGTTCCAGCGTGACGAGGTTGCTGATGAATTCGATGACCGCGGCGACCGGAAAGATCTGCTGGCCGGTCGAACCGTGCTGCTTCACCTGGTCGTTGAGCTTGAGCTCCATCTCCAGATCTTGTGGGTTGGCGATCGCGTCGGCCGAGGTCACGCAGGGTCCGCAGGGGCAGAAGCTATCGTGCCACTTGCCGTGGAGCCAATCAAAGAACGCGTCTTTCTCGCGTTTCTTGCGGCCCGGATTGGGGCGGAACTTTCGGTTGGAAATATCGTTGATGACGGTGTAGCCAGCGACGATCGAAAGCGCGTCGGCCTCTTTGACTGCTTTGGCGCGCTTGCCAATGACCACGGCCAGCTCCAGTTCCCAATCGATCCCGCCGGGCGAGATCTGTGGAATGACAACCGCGTCGCCAGGGTTGGTGAGCGTGGTGGTTGGCGGCTTCATGAAGACGTACGGAAAAGTCTCCGCGCGCTCGGCGGCCACGCCACCCCCTTCGACGATATGCTCCGCATAGTTGCCGGCCAGCAAGAAGATCTTGTTCGGCTTGGGGACCGGCACTAGCAACTTGGTCTGGGCCGTGGGGAGCCGGCGCAAGTGCTTGATCGACGCGCCTTCGCGCGCTAGCCACTCGGCGACCTTACTGGCCATGGCGTTGGCCGCGCCGCCGGGTAATAGCGGCAGCAGGTCATCGCCGGCCGGCAGATCGCCGCGCTCGTGCGTGGCGTCCGCGTAGGCTTTGGCGGCGTCCGCGACGGGCACAATGTGCTGCTCGTCGTAGAAACCGACCTTCGGCTGCTTTTCGTCGAGATAACGGCAAAGTCGCATCGGATTTCCCCCCCTCTGGATGCCCCGTGTCCGGCGGCCCCGGCGCTACTTCTTAGCGACGGCGGCCTGCGCGGCGGCCAATCTGGCGACCGGCACACGGAACGGCGAGCAGCTTACGTAATCCAATCCAATGGCGTTGCAGAAATGGACCGTGGCCGGATCGCCACCGTGTTCTCCGCAGATGCCAATCTTCAGATTCGGACGCGCCTTGCGACCGCCGGCGATAGCGATCTTCATCAGCTCGCCCACGCCAGCCTGATCAATCGTCTGGAACGGATCGTTCGGAACGATGTCGTGCTCGCGGTAGTAGTTGATGTAGCCCGCATAGTCGTCGCGGCTCATGCCGAGCGCGGTCTGCGTCAGATCGTTGGTGCCGAAGCTGAAGAATTCCGCCCGCTTGGCGATTTGTTCCGCGGCAATGCAGGCCCGCGGCACTTCGATCATCGTGCCGACCAGATACTCGACTTGGATCTTCTTCTCGGCGAAGACCTCGGTGGCCGCCTGGCGAACGATGGCCTCTTGATCCTTCAACTCCGCCTCGAACCCGACCAGCGGAATCATGACTTCCGGAACGACTGCGATGCCGTCCTTCTTGACGTCGCAAGCGGCCTCGAAAATGGCCCGTGCCTGCATCCGCGTAATTTCTGGATAGACAATGCCCAAGCGGCATCCGCGATGACCGAGCATGGGGTTGAACTCGTGCAGTTCCACCACGCGGCGGGCGATCACGTTGGCCGGAACCTTGATCTTTTTCGAGAGCTCTTCCTGCTCTGGGCCGGTGTGGGGCAGGAACTCGTGCAACGGGGGATCCAGCAAGCGAATGGTGACCGGGCGACCGTTCATGGCGCGGAACAGACCGTCGAAATCTTTCCGTTGAAACGGCAACAGCTTGACCAGCGCTTTTTCGCGCTCTGCGAGCGTGTCTGCCAGGATCATCTCGCGGAAGTCGTCGATGTGATCAAAGAACATATGCTCTGTGCGACAGAGGCCAATGCCTTCGGCGCCGAAGGCGATCGCCTCAGTGGCTTGCTTCGGCTCGTCGGCGTTGGTGCGGACGCGCAGGCGGCGGGTTTCGTCCGCCCAGCTCATCAACTGCTCGAACGTCTTGTAGGTCAGCGAGTCGGCCGGCTTGAGCGTCTTGCCGATCAAGACTTGCAGGATCTCGCTATCCCGCGTGGGGACGCTGCCTTGGAAGACTTCGCCGGTGAAGCCGTCGATCGAAATCAGGTCGCCCTCGCGGAGGACCTTATCGCCGACGGTCACCGTCCCCTTGTGATAATCAATTTCCAAATCGCCGCAGCCCACGATACAGGGCTTGCCCATCTGGCGGCTGACCAAGGCCGCGTGCGAGCTGGCTCCGCCGAACGCGGTGAGAATGCCCTTGGCGATCTTCATACCGCGGAGATCTTCCGGGCTGGTTTCGCGACGGACCAGGATCAGGTCGACCTTGTTGTCCTTCAACCACAGGGCTTCTGCGTCCGAGGCGTGGAAGCAGATCTTGCCGCTGGCGGCGCCAGGACCGGCGTTGATGCCCTTGGCCAGCATGCGGCCCTCGGCCAGAGCGGTCTTCTTGCCGGCCGGGTCCAACAGAGGCTGGAGGAGTTGATTCAGATCGTCCGCCGGAATGCGCTTGGCTTGCAGCGCGTCCAGCTTGCTAATCAGACCTTCGTTGACCAGGTCGACGGCGATCCGCACGGCGGCGAAACCGGTCCGCTTGGCGTTGCGGGTTTGCAACATCCAGACCTTGCCGCGCTGCACGGTGAACTCAATATCCTGGACGTCTTTGTAGTGCTGCTCTAGCTTCTTGCCGATCTCGGTCAGCTCTTTGAAGGACTCTGGCATGTCCTTGACCAATGTCTCTTCAATCCGCAGTGGAGTGCGAATACCGGCCACGACGTCTTCACCCTGGGCGTTGATCAAGTAGTCACCGTTGAGGCCAGGCGCGCCCAAAGCCACGTCGCGCGTCATGGCGACGCCCGTCGCGCAGTCATCGCCCAGGTTGCCGAAGACCATTGCCTGGACGTTAACGGCTGTCCCCCACTCGTGCGGAATGCCGTAGGTGCGGCGATAGACCACGGCGCGGTCGTTCATCCAGCTACCAAACACGGCCCCAATGGCGCCCCAGACCTGATCCATGGGGTTGTTGGGGAAGTCCTTGCCGGTGACCTTCTTGATGGCTTGCTTGAATTCGGCGACCAGTTCCTTGAGTTGCGCGGCGCTCAGGTCGCTATCCAGCTTGACGCCAGCGGCGTGCTTCTTGGCCTCGAGCAATTCTTCGAACGGATCGTGATCTTCCTTGGTCTTGGGCTTCATGTCCAAGACAACATCGCCGTACATCTGGACAAAGCGGCGATAGCTGTCCCAGGCAAAACGCTCGTTGCCAGATTGCTTGGCAAGCGCTGCGACCGTCTGGTCGTTCAGACCGATGTTGAGCACCGTGTCCATCATGCCAGGCATGCTGTCGCGAGCGCCGGAGCGGCAGGAGACCAACAGCGGATTGGTGGTGGAGCCGAACTCGGCGCCCATCTCTTTTTCGATCGCGGCCATGGCGGCCGTGACGGCGTCTTTCAGCTCGGGCGGATACTGGCGTTCATGGTCGTAGTAATAGGTGCAGACGTTGGTGCCGATGGTGAAGCCGGCGGGCACGGGCAGGCCGATTTTGGTCATTTCGGCCAGGTTGGCTCCCTTGCCACCCAGCAGATCGCGCATCGAGGCGTCGCCATCAGTCCCGTTACGTCCGAACGAATAAACGTACTTAGCCATGAGAAATATCCTTCGCGCAATGGGCAAAAAAGCCAAAACCAGCGTTTTACGGCGTTGGAAGGGTCGCCAAACCGGCAGCAGCCGGGCGCGCGAATCGAGGGCGACCATCCGAGGCGGGGCCGAAAAACGCACAAGCCTGCGAATTTATCAGGGCCCCGCCAGACCGTCAAGAATGGACCTCGGCCGCGCCAACCCGGCGGCGCTCATGGAACCTGAATATTTGGAAAGGAGGATTCGCGAATTACTGCGGCCGCTTGGGCCATCGATATCACCGGTCACGTCAGCCTTACTCAACCCGGACGCACTTTCCGAAGATCAAACTGGCGGTGACCCAGCCGTTGATGCGTCCTTTGTTATTTCCGATTTGGAATCGCGGCCCTTGCATCGCCTTGATCAGATGCAGGTATTGAGATCCGTTCACTTTGCAGAGAACGATGTCCCCGTTGGCCGTATTTCTCTGGTCGGAATGACGTTCTGCTCTACTAGAGATTACAGGAAGTCGTCGATCCGCCTGTGCCCAACAAGCGGTTCCGCGGTTGTTTACAATAGGACGCTCCTGGCAGGCTGTTGCGCTTTCTCAATTGGTTGCGAGCGCGTACCGATGCGAGGGCGAAATAGCGACGTAACGCGTCAGTAGTCGCGCTGCGCGAGGGCCCTCGCTGACGCGTCGGGCCAGGAACGGCATTGATTGGAAAGTCGAAGACGCCACGACGGCCGGCGTTAACGTGCTACTAAACGGCTGCTGATTCGTCGCCATTTGTAAACCACATCGAACGACACCACGAAGGACGATGCTATGAAGTCCGCGTCCGGTATTTTTTCTGCCCTGCTCTGCGCATGCGTTGGCCTGTCGGCACAATCCGGCGCCAGCGCGGCCGAATTACAGGCCGGCGCAGCCTCGAAGACGTTCGAAGCCAGCAACGCGCTGGTGATTGGTGGTGGGATTGGGCCGGGGTTCGCCAAAGGGCAAGAGGGTGAACTCCGCGCGTCGGCGGTTGTGATCGTTGGGCCGGACGGTGGCAAAGCCTGCCTGGTAGCGCTCGACGTCCTGATGATCGAGCGCGATATCCTCGACGACGCGGCCCGGCGGATCGCCGAGAAGACCGGCATTCCGTTCGATGCGATCCTGATCAACGCCACGCACACCCATCACGCGCCGACGACCGTAACGATCCACGGTTACGAGCGCGAAGAAGCATTCACGCGGCACGTGGCGGATAAGGCGGTCGAAGCGGCCGTTGCCGCCAATGCTCGGTTGCAGCCTGTCACGTTCCGATTTCGGCTGGGAGAAGAAGCCTCGGTCGGAAAGAACAGCCGATTGCTGTTAGAAGACGGCACGATCTTTTGGGTTGGCTCCATGGCCGACGCCGTGCGACCGACAGGACCTTTCGATCCCGACCTGCCGGTGCTGGCCTTCGATCGCAAAGATGGCAAGCCCGAGGCGGTGCTGTTCAATCACTCGACCCACACCATCGGCACGCTTCAGCCGCAAGTTCGGTCGCCTGGTTTTTATGGACTGGCGGCGCAGGAACTGGAAAAAGAGCGCGGCGGCACGTTTCTGTTTTTTGAAGGGGCCTCTGGCTCAACACATAACCTGGATCTGAAGGCTCCCGAAGCGCTACTGCGGATCAAGACCGCCGTGGCCGAGACGCTGGACCTGGCGCCCGCGCACGCGGCCGAGCGCGTGATGGGCCGACGCAAGGAGATCACGCTGAAGGTCCGCAAATTCGACGAAGCCAAGGACGACGAGGCCGTGGTCGCCTATTGCACCAAACGCCAGCCGGCGCCGTACCACGAACAAACCATCGCCATCTTTCGCGAGATGCGCAAGAAGGTCTCCGCCAAACAAGGGCAAGAGCGAAAAACCTGGGTTCAGGCGATCGTTGTCGGCGATGTGGCGATGGTGGGCGTGCCAGGCGAGTTTTTCACAACGCTCGGTCGCGAAATCAAAATCCGCTCTCCCTATCGCTACACCTACGTCTTTGAGCTTGCCAACGACTACGTCGGCTACGTGCCAGACGCGCGCTCGTACGACCGCGGTGGATACCAGGTGTGGACTGGCCTGCACAGCTACCTGGAAAAAGGATCGGGCGAGACGATCGTCGACGCGGCCGTGTCGCTGCTGAACGATCTTCACGATTCGCCAGCGGCAAAATAAACGCATCCTGACGAGTCATCCTTAGTTAGAGCGATATTTCTCATGGCCTATTGTCGCGCGTGGATGATTTGCTTGGCCGCCTTGATCGTCTGTCGCGGCGAGTGCGCGGTCGCGCGATGTGAGGAGCCAGCCGGACCGCTGTCGGCTGGGCAATCTCTGCAGAAGTTCCGCCTGGCCGATCCGGAATTGACGCTGGAACTGATCAGCGAAGAGCCGGCCATCAACAGTCCCGTGGCCATCACCTGGGACGCCGCGGGTCGGATGTATGTCGTCGAGATGAGCGACTACCCAAGCGCCGAGACGGGGGGAACAATCAAGCAATTGCAGGACTTGAACAACGACGGCGTCTATGAAACGGCCATCGTGTTTGCGGATGGACTCAAGTTCCCCAGCGGCGCGCTCCCCTGGAACGGCGGACTATTGGTCACGTGCGCGCCCGATATTTTGTTCCTTAAAGATACCGACGGCGACGGTCGCGCGGACCAGCGCCGCGTCATCCTCACCGGCTTCGTCGAAGGGAACCAGCAACTGCGCGTCAACGGTCTCTATTGGGGATTAGACAATTGGGTCTATGGCGCCAACGGGCGGAGCGCTGGCGAAGTCCGTCGTCCGACCGATCCGGCAGAGAAAGCCGTGCTGATCCGCCGTCACGATTTTCGCTTTCGGCCAGAGACCGGTGAATTTGTCGCGATCGCCGGCTTCAGCCAGTTTGGTCTGGCGCGAGACGATTTCAACCGACGCTTTTTGTCGTGGAACACCATCCCCTTCCGGCGCGCCGTGATCGAGGAGCAGGACCTCGACCGCAATCCGCATATGACGAGCGGCGCGTCGATCGCATTGATTGCCGAGGCCAGCGACACAGGCCGCGTCTTTCCGATCAGCGCGCCCCCCAAAACGTTCAACCGCGAACGGACCGATTACTTCAACGCCAGTTGTGGATCGTCGATCTTTCGCGGCGATGGGCTCGGCCCAGCCTACAGCGGAAACGCCTTTGTTTGCGAACCGCTGACGAACCTGGTCCACCGCAAGATTCCCGAGCCGCTGGGGACGACGTTTGTCGCGCGGCGCGGCGAGCAGCAACAGGAATTTCTGGCCTCGGCCGATAGCTGGTGCCATCCGGTCAACCTGGCCACCGGACCAGATGGCTGTCTCTATGTGGCGGATTTTTATCGAGAATGGGTTGAGCATCCGCAGTTCGTTCAAGAAGCGCTGCGCAAGGATGTCGACTTTCGGACAGGCAATCAACATGGCCGCGTTTGGAGAATCCGCCGCAGAGATTTCACACCGCAGCCGCCGCCCGATCTAACTAAGTTGTCCGCATCGGAGCTGACCGCGGAACTCACTTCGGCCAACGCCTGGCGTCGCGACACCGCGCAGCGACTGTTGGTCGAGCGACATGAAACCGCCGCCGTGGCTGGGCTGACCAAGCTACTGACGGATGACGCGCGCCCGGCAACGCGCGCTCAGGCCCTGTGGACGCTGGCCGGATTGAAGACGCTGCGACCGGAGCACGTCGCCCGCGCGCTAGCGGATGATTCTCCGGCGGTCCGCGAGCAGGGAATAACGTTGTATCGCCAGGACTCCGCGCACTTTGCGTCGCTGACGGATCATGTCCTACGGATGGCGGCGGACGAAAACCCGCGCGTTCGTTTTTGCGTGGCGCTGGCCGCGGGTGATCTCGACACGCCGCCGGCGCTCGCCACACTGGCCAAGATTGCCGAGCGCGACAACGCGGACGAATGGACCAGGCTCGCCATCTTAAGTGGGCTCGGCAAAACGGTGTGGCCGTTTTTGCAAACGCTGGCCCAGGAGCACGCGGCGTTTCTTACAGCGCCCACCGCGGCACAGCAGGCGTTTCTTCGCGACGTCGCCGGCGTGATCGGGGCGCGCGAGCAAGAGGACGAGATCGCCGGACTGTGCCAGTTGATTGGCGATCATTCGGCCGCAGGGGGATCGGCGGCGATACCGCTACTCTCTGGGCTGGCCGATGGGCTGGCGCGGCGTTCGCAATCGTTGGATCAGAGACTCGCGCAACCGGCAGCAACTCTGGCGCCGCGCGTGGCAGCAATTAAACGACTAATCGCCGCGGCCAAGCTGAGCGCTGGGGACCGCAAGAGTCCGGAGTCTGAGCGGTTGCTGGCCTTTCGGCTGCTGGTGCAAACGCGTGATCCGGCCGCGCGTGATCTCATTGCCGCGATCCTGGAGGGGGACGATTCATCGGCAATGCAAGCCACCGCCGCGGCGGGCCTGGCCGATCTGGGCGATATCAATCTGGCAAAACAACTCCTCGACCGCTGGGGGACGTTTACGATCAGCACGCGCCGAGAATTAATCAACGCGCTCCTGCGTAGGGCGCCACTGGCCACGGCAATGCTCGACGCCGTGGAGCAGGGAACGATTAGCCCGAGCGAAGTCGATCTACCGGCGCGCGAAGCGCTGGCTCGTATTCCGAGCCCGGATCTGCAAACGCGCGCGGCCGCGCTACTCAAGGCGCCGCAAAGCGCTGACCGAGACGCCGTGGTTGCAACCCACCAGGCGACGCTCGATCTGAAAGGGGACTCGCACAAAGGCGCCGCGCTCTTTGCCAAAGACTGCCTGGCCTGCCATCAGATGAAAGGGCGCGGAGCCAGGGTTGGCCCAGATCTCTCAGGCATTGCCAGTCGCCCCAAAGCGGCGCTGCTGGTTGACATCCTCAATCCCAGCAAGGAAGTCTCGCCAGACTTTTTGAACTACGTTGTCGTCACTAAAGAAGGACAACTCTTCAATGGCCTGCTGGCGTCGGACACTGCCAGCGCGGTCCGCCTGCGCCGCGATCAGGGCGTGGAAGAAACGATCCTGCGGACGGAGATCGCGGAACTTCGGCCAGACAATCGCTCGATCATGCCGGAGGGCTTCGAGCAAAAGATGACCGCGCAAGACATTGCGAACCTGTTGGAGTTCTTGCAGCGTCCAGTCCCGTTGCCGGCGGCGGCGGCGCCCTAAGCTTGCACGGTCGGAAGTCCAAAGAGACAAAGATAAAGACCAACTGGGAACACTCATTTGCGCTAATCTTCACTAATGAAGAGGACAAAAAGTCTTTCATTAGTGTGGATTAGCGTCGATTAGTGTTCTGTCGTCCTCGTCCCGGCTCCGCCCCGCCGTGTCAGGTAGCGTTGATCGAATCGGGCTCGGCCGAACCGATCATCTTATCGAAGATCTTCTCGAACCTGGCCCGGTTGCCAGTCATGCGGGCTTGGCAACACGCGATCAATTCCGCGCCGTCCGCGCAACCTTGCGCGGCGGCCAGGTTGGCAAGCTCGCGCGGATCGGTCGGTAGCGTGTTGCGGGCGCTACTGTTCATCAGCCGCAGCCGGCATTCGACCGAGCGCAGATAGCGATAGCTTTCGATCAAGAACTCCGCGTCGGCTTTATCCAACAGTTTGGCGTCGCGCAGCGCGGCCAAAGCCGCCAGCGTGCTGGGCGTGCGAACTCCTTTGTGCCGGCGACCGTTGGCAAGTTGCAGCATCTGCGCCAGAAATTCAATATCGACAATCCCACCAGGGCCGCGCTTCAGATTATTGGCCGGGGCCGATTCTTCCAAACGACGACGCATGGCGCTGGTCTCGGCCGCGTGCGATGGCTGCCAGTCGTGATCGTACGCGGCGTGCGCAGCCAATTCGGTCGCCTGTTCCGGACCATCCCCCGCGGCCAATACCACGCGCGCCTTGGTCAGCGCTTGGCGCTCCCAGACTTGCGCTTCTCCCTCGGCGAAATATCGGGCGAATTCCGTGTGGCTGGTGGCCAGCGCGCCGCTGCGACCGGTGGGGCGCAGGCGTGGATCAACCTCGTACAGCCGGCCGTAAGGGCCGAGCCGCGTGGCGATCTTGATAATCCGCTGACCTAGCTCGCTGAAGAAGTGCTGATTGTTGGTCGTCTCGCCATTGCGGCGCCGGGCGTGGACCGTCTGACCGTCGGCGTCGTAGAGAAACACGACGTCCAGGTCGCTGTGGAAATTCAACTCGCGGCCGCCCAATTTGCCCAAGCCCAAGATGGCCCAGCAACATGGCTGCCCTGCGCGTTCTCCTTCGGCAACGGTTGGCGCGCCTAGTTTCTCTGTCAGCTTGTCGTACTCGGCCAGCGCGATCCGCTCCAGGCAGACCTCGGCGATATTGGTCAGCGCGGCGAACGTCGACTGCACGTCCTCCTTGCCCAGGATGTGCCGCACGCCCACGTAAAGCTGCTGCGTGTTCTTGAAGCTGTGCAAAATGGGGTCGAGATCTTCCGCGCCGCGCGCCAGCTCAGTCAGCGTCTTCCGCAGATCGGACTGCGTCGGAAGCTTGTTCAGCACCAGGCTGTCCATCAGCTCATCGATCATGCCTGGATTGCTCATCAACAGGCCGGACAAAAACTCACTGAACGAACAGATCTCAACGCACAGGTCCATCGTCGGCGGATTGAAGCTGAAGAGCTCCCACAGCACCCCTTTGCCACCGAGCGAATCGCTAACTTTTTCCAGGTTGCTAAGAGTTGAATCCGGGTCGGGCGTCGCGGCAATCGCCTTCAGCAATCGCGGCGCAATCGACGCCAGAAAATGTCGGCAGCGCCGCGTGGAGAGGAAGCGAATCCTCTCGATCGAAAGTGCCAGCAGATTCTTGTAGGCCTGCTGCGGGTCACGAAACGGATATCGACCTAGAACTTCCTGGATTCGCTCCGGCGGCGGATCCGGGTCCAACACCAGGTCGACCTCGGGCTCTGTCTCGGCGTCGTCACCAAAGGCGTCATGCAGCAAGTGGTCCAGGATTTTGCGATTGAGCGCGGTCTTGGCTTTGTATTCCTGCTCAAAGGCTGCCAGCGCCGTCACGCCTTGGACGTCGGCGTAGCCCATGCGAATGGCCAGGCGGCGCAACTCGGTCGGTTCGGCTGGCATCTCGTGCGTTTGCAGGTCGAACATGATTTGCAGTCGATGTTCGATCTTGCGGAGGAACGCGTAGTTCTCCTCCAAGTAGGAGCGCTCTTGCCGCGTGAGGCAGCCGGTATTTTCCAACTGGGCGATGGCTTCCAGCGTGTTGCCGGTGCGGAGTTGCGGCATGTCTCCGCCGTTGAGGAGCTGCAAGAACTGGATCACGAACTCAATGTCGCGAATTCCGCCTTGCCCTGTCTTGACGTTCCGCTCGTGCATCCCCTGCGAGAGTGTCCGTTGTTCGATCCGGCGCTTGAGCGCCTTGATGCCAGTGATGTCCGCCAGGCTGAGATAGCGTCGATAGATCCACGGTTCCTGGTATTCCAAGAACTCGCGCCCCAGGTCCAGGTCGCCGGCCACCGGGCGAGCTTTGACATACGCTTGCCGCTCCCAGGTGCGGCCCAGCACGTCGTAATAATGCATCGCCTGTTCCAGGCTGGGCGCTAGCGCGCCGCGTTGGCCTTCTGGTCGCAGGCGAAGATCGACGCGGTAAGGAGAGCCCAGGTCCGTGGTCTCGGTCAGCAGGCGAACGACGTCGCGCACCAGGCGATCGAAGAACTCGACGTTGTCCATGGGCCGGGCGCCATCGGTGCGGCCATCGGACTCGTAGAGAAAAATCAGGTCGATGTCGCTGGAATAATTGAGCTCGGTCCCGCCGAGCTTGCCCATGCCGATCGCGACCAACCGCGAAGGCGCGCCACTGGGCCCGCGGGGCGTCCCCCGTTTCTCTTGCATCTTGCGGCGGACGTAACGGACCGCGCTATCGACGATGGCGTCCGCCAGGTAGGAAATCTGCGCCGTCACGGTGGCCAATTTTTGCCCACGAATGATATCGCCATAGGCAATCCGCAACGTCTCACGACGCTTGTAGCGACGGAGCGCGGTCATCACAGCGTAGTCGTCGTCGAGCGCCGCGACTTCGGCGGCCAGCTCTTCGACCAGCGTCTCCCGAGCGACCGGCTGGCCTTCGGTCAGTCGCAGCAGGTCGTACGCGCCGGAGTCCTGAATCAGGACGTCGGCCAGGTACTGGCTAGTGGCAAAGATCTGTAGCAGCACCGGCAGGGCTTCGGCGTCACGCTCGAAGAGCGATCCCAGCCCCAGTGGGCTGCGCGAGGCGGCCACAAACCGGTCGAGGCTGTTGAGCGCCAGGTCCGGATTGCTCGACGTGGGAAGGTGCTGGGCAAGTTGATCGCAAATGATCGAGAGCAGATCGAGCGTGACGCCGGACGTGGCGATGTTCACCAGGTTAGCGTGCGCGCGATCGGTGTCGTCGAGACCCCAGCCCTGCAACCAACCGGCGGCCTCGGCAGGCTTGTCGAGGTAGCGATGCAGTCGGTCCATTTCCATGGCTACTTCGGTCCAGCCGCCACTGGCGCCGCTCACGAGGACGCGCGTAGACGTTTACAAACTGTACACTTCGGGGCCGGCGTGGTTGGTGACGACCGTGCCGAACAAAGTCCAGGCGTTGGCGTCGTAAATCATCACAGGCAGAAATTGACCAATCAGCCGGGGCTGACCGTCAAACACGACGATTCGATCACAGTTGTCACGGCCGGTCAATTGAAGCAGGCTCCCCTCGCCGAGTTCCTGCTTCTTGCTCGGGCCTTCGACCAGCACTTCGACTTTGCGCCCCAGCATTTGCTGGTTGTCTTCGTCGCTTATGATCGTCTGCATATCGAGCAGTTGATTGTTGCGACGGCGCTTGACGTCTTCCGGCACGTCATCCGCGTACAGCTCCGCCCCTTTGGTGCCGGGGCGCTCGCTGTACTTGAAAATAAAGGTGTTCTTAAAACGCCCCTCGCGGAGTAGCTCCGCGCTCAGTTCGTAATCCGCATCCGTCTCGCCGCAAAAGCCCACGATAAAATCGCTGGTGATCGCCGCGTCCGGAATAATCGAGTGTATCCGGGCCAGCATCTCGCGATACTCTTCCACCGTGTAACCGCGCTTCATCCGTCGCAGGATCTCGTTCGATCCGCTCTGCACCGGCACGTGCAAATAATGCGAACACTTCGGCAGATCGCGGACGGTGTGCAAAAGCTCGTCCGTCATGTCCTTGGGGTAGTTGGTGACGAACTTGATCCGGCCGATCCCTTCGACCTCGTGCAGGTCGTGCAGCAGATCGGACAACCGCCACGTCTTGCCGCCGACGGTGTGCTTGTAGCTGTTGACCGTTTGACCCAGCAGCGTGATCTCGCGGCAGCCTTCGTCGGCCAGGCGGCGGACCTCGGCGACAATCTGGGCGGCCGGACGGCTCTGTTCCGGGCCACGCACCTTGGGGACGATGCAATACGTGCAGAACTTGTCGCAGCCGATCATGATTCGCACATACGCCTGGTAGGGCGAAGGACGCATCTGCTCGTCGCGCAGTGGATCGTAACTCTCGAAGCTTTGCTCGACGGCGCTGCGGCTGCCGCCCGTGCGGTCGAGACTGACCTCGAGCTGTCGTCCGGCGCCGGCGCTGATCTGCTCAATCAAGGACGGTATCTGGTGCAACTGCCCAGGGCCCACGACCAGGTCAACGTACGGCGCGCGCTCGAAGATCAGCTTCTGATCTTTTTGAGCCATGCAGCCCAGCACGCCAATGATCTTATGGGGGTTGTGTTTCTTTTCGTACTTCAGCCGGCCGAGATTGCTGTAGATCTTGTCTTCAGCGTGCTGTCGGACGCTACAAGTGTTGAACAGAATAGTGTCCGCCTGCTGCGGAGTGCTGACCAGCTCATAACCCTGTTTGCGCAGGCTGGCGACGACTAGCTCGCTATCGAGCATGTTCATCTGGCAGCCGACGGTTTCGATATAGAGCTTGGGCATCGCGGCAGTCTGAACTTAAGGATACCGATGCGACGAACGAGTAGAGGCAAGCAGCGGTGGGGCGGTCCCCAATAGTAACGCGCGGCAGGCACGCCCGGCGAGGGGGGAAGTCCTGCGAAAACGGATGCTTTGCTGCCGGGAAGTCAGCAGAGTCAAGCGAAAACCGAGGCGCATAGGTCCAAAGGGCGCCGGCCGGGCGCTGAGCAGAGCCATTTGCTTGAGCTACTCAGGCTCAATTCGGACTTCGACCTTGCCGGCATTGTCGGAAAGCTCGGCCATTGAGTCATTCAGCCGCAGGTAGAGCGCGCCGGTTTCCGTGGGCGTGAGCGACAGGCCGGCGCCGATTACCACGGGTTCGGCCAATGGGCTTTGCGCGGACGAATCCTTGGACGCCGGATGGATGGCGCCCAGCAACTGGCCGAGTGGCTTGCCTTGCGAGTAGCGAATGCTGACCCCCGTTGGCTCGCTGATCCAAGGGCGTGGTTTTTCGGCGAGTTGAAACTGGCCCGTCGCAGTCAATCGATAGGACTTACCGGCCTCTAACTGGTAACCGCTGGATTGCCAACCGCGATCCGCCAGGACCGTGGCCGTCGCGCCGCCGGCCGGTAGCGGTTTGCTGGCAGCAAACTCGAGCGGTGTGCGCTCGAAGTCATATCCATATTCCAAGTTGGCGGCAAAGACCTGCCACTCTTCGGCCAGTTGCTCCCAATCTTCCGCATAGAGTTGGCGGAACAGCTGGTTGAATTCCGCCTGGCGAACCATCTCTGGCAGTTTGCGAAACCGCTCCTGGTAGCGCGGATGATTATCCAAAAAAGCGGCCAGCGCCCAACACCAGCCGTACGGATCCAACTTGCGATGCGCGGTGGCGCCGTAATCCAGCACGTCCGGCAACGTCATCGGTCGGCCGGATTCGATGGCGTCCCGGACCAGCTTCACGCGGCCCCAGAGCGGAAAATCTTCGCGCCGAGCAGGAAACACATTCAGCTTCAAGTGGCCATCTTCCAGCGAATGGGTCGCCAACAACTCGGCGATCCCTTCCATGTACCAGGGTGGACCGCAGGCGCCGAAGGCCGCGTCTGCAAAGGCGTGCGTCCCTTCGTGCAACAGCAAGTGGCGCCGGTAGTAGTCGCTCGATTGTTCGTACAGCCAGAGGCGATCGCCGCGATAATAACCGTGCAAGAATTCCGGCAGATCGTCCGGCAACAAACCAGCGGCCTGAAACCGCTGCTTGTCTCCCATCAGGCAGCCCACCACGCGCCACGGTTGCTCAACCGGCGCAGGTCCGAAGTACGACTGCCACTGCGGAACCGCCTGATCGAACAGCGCCGGCAACTCGTCCACCGCGGCGGTCGACGGGAGATCCGTGTAGAGCGTTAGATGCTTGCCCACCAATTTGCGAATTCCGGCCGCGGCGACGCGCTCGTCATCCGGAAGGGGCGCAGCAGGTGTGCGCGCTGCGCCGCGCTTGGCCTCTTCTTGATCGTCCGCGCGGGGCCGTGGGAGGGCCGCGCCAGGAACAATCGATGTCTGTTTGCCGGGGCTGGCTGCAGCGTCCGCAGGCGCCTCGATCGTCCGTTCTGGGGGCGGCACTTTTGTGGCGGCTGGCGGCGAAGTGACTTGCGTTGGCGTCGCGGCAGGCGTTGGGCTGGCGATTTGCGTCGGTGGCGGCGCAATAATGGAAGGCTGCTTGGGCGCGGCCTTTGGCTTTTCTGCTGCTGCAGTTGGCTGGGGCGTTTCGGCTGGCGAACCGCCACAGCCGGCGACGGTCAAAAGACCGACCGTCAACAGGCCCAACCAGGCAACTTGTCGGAGCGTGTTGGTCATCAGGGAGCAGTGCTCTGCCGAGGCGCGGGCCGTGTGGGAGAATCCATGCGTGGACTCATTCAGCCTACCGCGCATGCGCGACTAATGCTTGGTCCGGGCCGGGACTGGCCGGAAAATCCGCCTCATTCGCCAGCAGTCGCCCCCTACCACTTGCGCAATTACTTGTCGCCGGCCTGATCCCCTTCGCGCAACCATGCTTCGTTGGTGGCTACGTGCTTCATGCTCTTGCCATCTTTGACGAAGTAGCTGTAGATGAAATGGAGCGTCCCATCCGCCCCTTGGATCACCGCCGGATAGTGATAGGAGCCTTTTTCCTGCTTCTCCAGGTGGCGCGTGATGGGCCAGGTGCGTCCCTCGTCTTCCGAGATCGAAACGGCCAATTGGTTGCGCCCTTTCTCCTGGTCGTTGTAGATCAAAACCCAATGGCCGTTGGCCAGACGGACACCGTCGATGCCTGCGCCTGGATTCGGCAGGTCGATCTGGCCGACCGGTCCCCAGGTGACGCCGTCGTCTTTCGATTCGCTGACGCGGATCTTCTTCACCGGGCCGTTTTCGCGCATGTAGGCCACCAGCGTGCCATCGTTGCGACGCAACACGGTCGGCTGAATATTGCCAAAGCCGCAGATCGGCTCGCTGGCCCGCCAGCTCTTACCGTCGTCGTCGCTGATGGCCATCACGGAGACGGAATACGTGTCCGTGTAGAGCGGCAGCAGAATCCGGCCACTCGGCAGGACCGTCGGCTTGCAGCGCGGTTGCCAGCCTAGGCGGTCGTACATCTTTTGCTTGAGCTTGCCGCGGAACGTGGCGGCGATCGCCTGCTCGCGCAAGCCTGGTTTCTTGGTGTCGGCTTCCAATTGATCGAGCGTGGCGGTCATCTTTTCTTGAAAGCGAATCGGAGCCAGCGGAATGGGCGCCTGCCAATCCCATTTGGGCGCGCCGTCTTTCTCATAGTCGCTGGAGACCAGGTACTCGGTCAGGCAAGATTCCCAACTGTTGGCCAGGATCAGCGGCCAGAAGAGCCACAGCCGCTTGTTCTTGTCGATCATCATGGCCGTGTTGCCGTCTGGAAAGCCCGGCGTGTCGACCATCAGAAAGGGCTCGCTCCAGGTATTGGCGCCCTTTTTCTGTCGCGCTCCATAGACAGCCACATCGTCCGCTTCCTTCTCGCCCGATCCTCGGTACCAGCTCACCAGCAGGTCGCCATTAGGACATTCGACAATGCCGGGCGCGTGGTTGTGCTGCGGATGGAGCGGGAAGACGAACGACTCTCGATAAAACGGCTTGTCGTCTCCGACTTCAGCGGCAACGGCCACGACCGAACTCCCGGCCACGACCACGGCACAGGTCAAGGCAAAGATCGTGGCCGTTTGAAAATGTCGCAACACAATCTTTGCCAAGGCGTTGAACTTCATAGCTGGGGCATCCGGAGGTGGGGGCGGGCGGCGTCTGAGAAACGAGTGCGGTGGTAGTCTGTTCGCCGCTGGAGCGCCTGTCAAATTCGCAGCCCCGGACGCGGCCTAGGAACCACCAAACACCCCCCGTGCTGGCCGATTTCGACAAAATGCGGCAACCCGGGCGCGCTATGACAACTAGTTGTCACACCCCCACGGAATAATCCCCTCAGTGACGCAGACCTTCCCCCTCGGACGAACCGTAGCGGGACGATCTGAATCCAAGCGTGCGACGATCGTGACGCCAACAGTCTCCTTCGTCGTGACTTCTCGTTGCAGGGGCAAAGGCGATGCTGCCAGACGCGCAAGCTGAGCGGATCAAGATCGCGAGCCACGCGAGCGCGGGCGATACGCTGCCCGCCGCGTTTTTAGCGCGCGAAGAGACGGCGCCGTTGGTGCAAGCAGGCGTTGCGCCTTCGGCCATTGCGTCACCTTCTGGCTTTAATCTCAGCGTGCTTCCCGGACTCTCGGCCATGTGGGCCGAAACGCTGGGAGACCCGCGCGTCATGATCGCCGTGCTGGATGGGCCCGTCGATTTGCGGCATCCATGCTTCGCCGGCGCGGAGCTCATTACTCCAACAGCGCATGATCCGGCTCCGCTAAACAGGCAGAGCGCGGAGCAGTTTGACCCGCTGAGCGCGGAGCAGTTTGACCCGCTGAGCGCGGAGCATGGGACGCACGTAACGAGCGTGATCTTCGGCCAGCACGGTTCGGCGGTCACGGGCGTCGCGCCGCGGTGCCGCGGAATCATCCTGCCGGTCTTTCATCGTCGCGCGAATGGGTCGCTAGCGCCTTGCTCGCAAGTCGATCTAGCCCGGGCGATCACGCAAGCGGTGCAACTGGCCGAGCGCGAGGGCGCCCTGGCGCTCGTCATTAATATCAGCGGCGGTCAATTCGCCGAGACAGGGCAGGCGCATCCACTTTTGGCTGACGTCATTCAACAGTGCACGCGGCAAAATATCTTGATCGTGGCTGCCGCCGGAAATCAAGGTTGCAACTGCCTCCACATACCGGGCGCTATTCCTTCCGTGCTGGCCGTGGGTGCAATGTCGAGCGAAGGCGCGCCGCTCGATTTCAGCAACTGGGGAGGCGCCTACCAGGAACAGGGTATTTTGGCGCCGGGCGAAAATATCCTGGGGGCGCTGCCCGCCACAGGCCCGATGGCGCCGTTCGGCGGCAAGACAGCAATGCAAACGGCGCCCATCACTGTCGCTCGGACAGGGACCAGCTTCGCGACTCCCATCGTTTCCGGCGCGGCTGCACTCCTGTTGAGTTGCCAACTGCGCAAAGGCGAAGCGCCCAACGCGCAGCGCGTTCGCCAGGCGCTGCTGCAATCCGCGGTCGGTTGTGACGCGCAGCCAACCGACGATTGCCGCCGCTTGTTGGGAGGCCGCTTGAATCTGTCGGCGGCAATCGAGTGGCTGGCAAAGCCAACCGCGACTTCCGTGCGCGATCCGACCGTTGCCTTTGAAAACGATCCCGCGCTTGTTCGGGCTGCTGCTTTGAGTTCTGAATTCGAACCATCCCCTTCTCAAGGAGAGTACATCATGTCCGACGCTTCGCTTCTGCCTGATTCACTCCCGCGCAATTCCGAGAGCGCTTTGCCAGGCGCCGCGGCCGCCGCGGTCTTGCCGTCCACCATCTCAGAGGCGTCCTACGCAGAGCCTGGCATGGGAGGCGTGGCAGGCATTGCCGCAACGATGGGTCTGTCCGAAACTACCAGCGCTGGGCTGCTGCCGTCGGACTGCGGCTGCGGTGGCAAGTCTGCGGACACAGCCCCCAAAGGGCCACCGGTGCTGCAAAAAGTCTTTGCGCTGGGCAAGCTGTCGTTCGATTACGGAACGCGGCCGCGTCGACAGTATTTTCAGAACGAGATGCGGAAGTCGCTAGGAACTGAATTTCGCGGCATCGACGATCCGATCACGCTGTTCCAGTATCTCGCCCGCGTCGATAAGCCTGAGCGGCGCTATACGATCCTCGACGAGCACCGTTTCTCCGCGCGGGCGGAAGTGGCGTCGATCAATTGGGTGCTACAGGTCAACGAAACGCCGATCTATTCGATCGTGCCGCTAGGGCCCTTTGCGCACGAGATCCACGATCTGCTCGTCAGCTTTTTGAACGACCAGGTGACCGACGGCGCGGAGCGGATTTCGCTTCCCGGCTTTATCGTCGGACAGACCGCGCTGTTCACTGGCGAGATCGTGCCGGCGGTGCAGCCGGACATCCGCGCCATGTTCTCCTGGAAGACCAGCGCCCTGATCGATGCAATTCAGAAGCAGGCCAAGGGAGATAGGGCTGCCGACGCGCCGCTGCATGACTTCTTGAACCGCGTCTATTCGCAAACCACCAACTTGGGAATGACGCCTCCAGACAGGGCGATCAACTTCGCGGCGACCGACGCGCTGATGAACGCCGGCATCTTCCGCCGCGTCCGAAAGGACCATCCGGAGATGGAATTCGACACGATGGTGGTCGAGCGCAGCGCGATCTGCCGCGCAGATTCGGATTGCTGGGACGTGATTTTGTACTTCTACGATCCGACGAACCTGATGCGCGCCCGCCGCGCGATTCGCTACACGATCGACGTTGCCGACGTGGTTCCCTATTTCATCGGCGAACAACGCGAGTATTCCATTCGTTAGTGGACAGTTTGCAGTGACGCCCAAGCGGCGCGACTTAGCGCTCCGCAGTTTCCACAGGAGGTCCTGACATGAGACTACCTAAGCTGACTCAGGCGGCCGATCGATTTGCTTCCACGCGTTGTCCGATCGCGCGCGGCCAATCGCGCACGGACGGTCTGCTTCCGCAACACGCCATGCCAAGGCGACCGAACGACATCTTGCCGCGCGCGCCCGACAGGAACTACGCCGGCGAATGCTGCCGGCGCGATTCCGTGACGGGCAAGTTTCTCGACTGTTGCTACGGGCCATGCCGCGTGGTGGATAGCTGCTGAGATCGAATTCGTCTTGCAACCTAAATGGGCGGGACATGTTGCGCCCGTCGTGAAGTGTTCGTTTTCGTATCACCGCAACTGCATCAACCCAATTGGAGGGACGAGAGTCATGCGACTTCCCAAACTAACAGGTATTGAACGCATCAAGGATCAGAACGAGAAGCAGCCTCGGCGCGGTCAGGTTACTGCGCAGGGTTGCAATCCGTTTGTATGCGCCGGCGCGGTGTTGCGCTGCCTGGAGCCATGCACTAGTGGGAACGTGGGGGCCTGCGTCGCGTGCTTGGGGCCACTCTATGAGTCGTGCAAGGACTGCTTCTAGAGTTCTTGTGATCGTGTTGCTGGGATTTGAATCTCTTTTTTCACATTGGATCTACGATCCGCGGTTGGTTTCGCCTGTGGGACAGCTCTGGCTTGTCATCCCAGCGGCGCGGAACCTACCGTCAACGGAAAGGAAAGCAAACCATGAGATTGCCATCGCTCACGCCACCGGATTTCACGCTTCACAATTCGACTGCGCCGACCGTCGTTCAAGCGGGTGTTGAGCCGCAAGGTTGCAACGTGTTTAAGAAGATCGCCTGCGCCGGGGCGTTAGTCGCTTGTGCCGCTGTTTGCGCGGGAACGGGGGGCGCGGCCTGCCCGGCATGTTTTGCGGCGCTCGGCATGGGGAGTTGCATCGACTGCCTGTAACAGGGCCGTCGATAGTTTTGAAACGGGAACTGGGCCAGGCGCCGCCGCGCGACGGCGCTTGCAAACCCTTTTTTCTACTTCGCGCGGGGAGATCTCTACGATGCGATTGCCTCACTTGAATGACGCTGCGTCCTCTCACGCGGCATGGACAAGCGCCGCGCGCAACGGCGCGGCCGTGGAATTCCCACCGTCGCGGATCGTCGATGGCATCAACCCGCAAGGGTGCTGCGGTGTCAGGGTTTGCGTTCCTTTGGTCGGCTGCCATTGCGAGGGAGTAGAGTCGCCCCTCTGCGGCTAGCCAGTGGGATTGGAGAATCCGCGGAAGTGAGTTCCTCGGCGCGCGTGGGTAGCGCTCGCCGAGGAACGACTGGGTAGGCGCGCGGGGCAGCGTGCCTGGCCAGACGGTTATGCAACACGATTGAAATGCGACGCGCGCGGTCCTGCGTGCGATGCCCACAGGATCGCGCCCAAACCGGGCAGCGCTACTTCTTCGCCGGCGCCTTGAGCTTCTCGATCAGGAAATGCACGACCTCGTCCTGCTGGCTTGTGCGATCCTGCTGCGCTACTTTGCCCTTGGTTGCGTCGTTCGGTTTCTGGTCGACGAGCACCGCCAGGCATTCGATTCCATTCTCCTTGCAACGGTCAGCGATCGCGGTCGAGTGCTTGGGATGATGGAGGTAATGCCCACGATCCGTCACTTTGCCGTCCTCCATTCCGCACGCCACGGCCACCGGGGGATCGTCCTTGGTGATCAGTCCCAGCATGCTGCAATCCTTCATGATCTTGTCGGCCGCTGCGGTGTTGCCGTCTTCCTCGGACTTGAATCCGTAGAAGGCGCCCCACTCGCTGGCCGGACGATCGAACTCCGTCTTACCTAGCACCGCTGGCCATTCGCGCAGGTCGTAAGTCGCCTGGCCGTTGAGCGATCCGGCCGCCGTCAGGCGAGAAGACTGCCTCAGCACGGGATCCGTGGCTTGTGGGTCAGCCAGATCGTCGTGAAACGCCAACCACAAACTCGTGCCGGCGCCGGCCGATCCGCCGAACGAAGCAATCCGATCCGGATCAATATTCCACTCCTGGGCGCGACTTCGGATGGTCTGTACCGCGCGGGCGGCGTCTCGCAAGATCTCCTGGATCGGCGCGTGTTCGCGAAAGCGATAATTGATCGACGCGAACGAAACGCCCGCCGCCAGGCAATCAGCGATCGCTGCCTTGCCGCGAATGCCCCGCTTGTCGCCGGCCGTGAATCCGCCGCCATGAATAAAAATCAACATCGGCGTCGGCTTGTCGGACTTCGCCAACCACAGGTCCAGTTTGTTCCGCTCATGAGGACCGTAAGAGATATCCTCAAACGTGGGGGCAGGCGATCTGGCCGATTGCTTGGTCGCCGGCGCTTCTTGATTTGCCGCCGTCGTATCCTGCGCGAAGGCATTGCGGTCACCGCTAAACACAAACACCACCAGCAAAACGAATCCGTAAGTATTGCGCGCAAGAACAGTCCGTGCGACTCGAGGAACAAAGCGGGCGTGGTCAAAGTTCATCGTGGGCGTCTCCGCTTGGGAAATACAGAATGCGGCTAGATCATCGCCGATTCTAACAGCAGCGGAGCGCCGCCACAAAAAGAGAATTGCCCGCAATTCAGTGCGGGCCAGCCCGTTTTTCGTCCAGCGGCACGTCGCGAAACTCTTTGTGGCATACGGCGCAGCGGCTGTTGATCTGCTCCAACGCGGCACTCGCCCGGACGAGGCGTTCGGCCGAGTCGGGCTCGGCCAGCGCGCTTTCCAGTTGGGCGGCGGCCGTCTCACTCTCGGCCAGCAGTTTGCCAAACGCCTCGGGCTGCTGCTTCGCGGCGTCGGTCCGCGCGAGTTCCACGAATTGCTCCTTCAGCAGCAGCGCCTCGTGCGCAGGCATCTGGTTTGGATCACCGGCGTTTGATTTCCAATCTTCTTTGGCCAGCGCCTTGAGATGGTCGTGCAGATGCTCGATCGTCACCATCGCCTCGGCCATCGGCGGCAGCTCGGCGACTTCTGGAACGTTGTCGGCAACATCCGCCAACCGCTGATCGTCCACGCGCCGCGCGGCGCGGACAGACCGGTAGAGCCCGCGATAATTCGGACTCGTGCCGGCCGCTTCCAGCACCGCCAGTCCCTCTGCGGGCGAGAGTAGTCCGATCTCAACGCAGGCCACGGCGCCGGCCGCGGGGCTGCGATGCTTGCCGTGATGACAATGAATGTAAATCGGGCCGGGCAAGTCCCGCAACGCTTTGGCCAACTCCAAACCGCGCTGCTCGGAGACGCCATCGTAGCCATGCGGCAAATGGACGTAGCGCAGGCCGTGGTCGTGGGCGAGCTGTAGATCCGGCTTCGCGCCGTCGACGCTGATCACCGTCTTCACGCCCAACTTTTCCAACTCGGCAAACGCCGCGTCGCCATCCGGCTGGCCGCCGGTGATGACGTTCGCATGCAAACGAAAAGCGTTGGGGAGATACTTGGACTCAATCTTCTCGGGGGAATACGCGGTCGCGGCCTTATCGCTTGGGACGACGCCCGCGGCGGGTTTGACAGTTGTTTGCGGAGTGTCTTGTCCACCGCAACCCTGCGCTACGACCAGAACGATCATCATCACCAGCATCGCTGCGGGTAAGAGACGATGGCGTTGGATTGTGTTGCGCATTGGACAATCGCTTATCGTAAAACGGCTTATCGTGATCTCGCAGTCAGTATTTATCGCACAGGCGTCGGTCGTGTAAAAGATCTGGCGTCGGGCGAAATTGCGACCGTGCCGCCGGTCCTGGCCCAAGCCGTCGGCATATGCGTACGATAGTCCTCAGCGATTTCTTGTCGGAGCGGGATCGTGGGTCCCATTTCCGCCACCGGCCGCCGGCGAAGATCGCACAACACTCGGAGATCCTGGTTATGGCTAACAAGGCGATTCGCAGCATCTCGGATAACGCCCGTCCTCATTGGGTTGGCGACGGTTTTCCGGTCCGCAGTCTGTTCACGTATCAGCAAAGCGAGGAGTTCGATCCGTTCCTGCTTTTCGACTATGCCGAGCCGCACGAATTTGCGCCTGCCAGCGCGCCGCGCGGCGTAGGCGAACATCCGCATCGCGGTTTCGAGACGGTGACGATCGTCTATCAGGGCGAGCTCGAACACAAAGACTCCGCCGGCAACCACGGTTCGATCGGTCCGGGCGACGTGCAGTGGATGACCGCCGCGGGGGGCGTGGTGCACGAGGAATTTCATAGCGAGCGATTTACGCGCGAAGGCGGAACGTTCGAAGTCGTTCAACTCTGGGTCAATCTGCCGGCCAGCGAGAAGCTGGTAAAGCCGCGCTATCAAGGAATATTAAATGCACAGATCCCCGTCGTGCCTCTGGCTGGCGACACCGGCAGCGTGCGCGTGATTGCCGGAGAGTACGCCGGCGCTCGCGGACCGGCGAAGACTGTCACACCCGTTCAGCTCTTGGATCTGCAATTGCAACCTGGCGCGAAGTTGACGCTGCCAACGCCCGACGGTTACACAACGGTGCTGGTGGTGCAGCGCGGCGCTGTCACACTCAATGGCTCCCGCATTGCGGGCGCGGTGAGCCTGGTGGTGTTCGATCGCGCGGGGGGCGAGATTGTTGTCGAGGCCAGCGAGGCTTCTCGCGCTCTACTACTCTGCGGCCAGCCGATTGCCGAGCCGGTCGTTGCGCACGGACCGTTTGTGATGAACCGGCCCGAAGAAATCCAACAGGCCTTTCAAGACTACCAAAGCGGACGCATGGGGCGGATTGGTTGATCGCCGTGGTGCAATGACTATGGAGCGCTGGCGAGATCATAAAGGGGCCGATTTAATTCAGTCTGCCACTGGCTGGGGTCGGGCCCGGATTCTGGGCCGCTGACGTAGCATTCCCAGAGGCTGGCGGCGGGAAACCGACCGGCGGCCTTGATCCAGACTTCGAACTCGGCCCAGGCCGGGCCTAGCCCTTCGTACCCGCCGCGATAAATCGTCCGCGCGATCGTCGCGGCCGGAAGTTGTCCCATTTGCACGCGGCCGACAGGCGCAACCGGCGTTTGCACGGGCACGCCAATCTCGAAGTTAAAAAAGTTCGGGTCCATTGTGCGATGATGCGAGAATATCGGGCCGGCCGGCGCAATGCCCTGCGCGGCGATCGCGGTCATCAATTCCGCCACGCCCGGCGCCATCACCTTATGGATCCCGGCGCGCGGAACGACAATTCCGATGACCGCGGCTTGTTGAGCGTCGACTTGCAGAATCCTAGGTTCGACGAGCATATAACCTTCCGATAATCGCGAAATTGTTAATGTAACGTAGCAGGCAAAATGCCGCTGCCAGCAAGGCAAGAGGGGTCGCTCATCGTGCAATACTGCCACCAACGGAGCCTGTTTTACGGTCTGGCTGATTGTACCTCAAACTGGTGTTGCGTGATTCTGGGTGATTGAGTAATTAAGCCCTCCTTCTTGAAGGCGCGGCGTTCTGTCGTGCTGGCAACCGTGTGATGGACCGTTTGGGCGGTTCGGCGTCGCTTCCAACCCGCCGCCATGCGTTCCAGATTTGCATTCGCACAAGGCGAGGGGCCAGTCATGCCGATCGCATTCCGTTCTCCATACGCAACAGCCAACCGGTCAACACTAACTTGGGCCGGACGACGCATGCGCGCAGCGCGCGTGTGCGTGCTGCTATTCCTTTCGTTGCTGGCGCTGCTGCTCCTCTCTACGCTGGCCGACGCGCAGGAACCGCGACTGCTACGCGCCGCGGACGCTTACGGCGACCGGCCGGCCTATGTCCGGCGCGCCGATTACGATTCTCGTCCACCGGCGCCGCGCGAGTACTCATCCATCTCCCGGCAACTCGAGTCACTCGAACGAGCCGTATTTGACAGCGGCGAGCGCGACTCAAAAAAGCTGCTGCAATATGGCTCCGAGGCGAACGAAATTTGGCGTCAGGCCACGACGACCGACGATCGGCTCCGGGCCCGCGATCTGGTCAATCACATCGATCGGATCGTTACAGCCAACATCCCTGTGCCGGCAGACAGCGCCGCGTATTCGGCGCCATTATCAGGCGCCACGAGTGGCCGACCGCTTGATGGCCTGGTGGCGCTCACTCAGTTTGTAGCGCCCATCACCGCCGGTGCGGGGCTTCCTATTTACTCCGCGGGCGCCGCGCCGCCAACCGGAACGACTCCACTTCTGGCAATGGGTCCCGGCTGTGCTACGCCGCCGCCACCTCCGCCGATTGTGCCAGTCACGCCGCCCGTGTTGCCAAGGCATTACGTCAGCTTTGACGCGCTCGGCTGGTTCATGCAAAAAGATCAACTCCCGGCACTGGTGACAACCAGTCCGATCGGCACTCCGCAAACCACGGCCGGCGTTTTGGGACTACCGACAACCAGCGTGCTGTTTGGCGATTCCGGTGTGAATGGCGGCATGCGCCCCGGTGGCCGCGTGCAGGGTGGCGCCTGGCTGGACGCCTGGCAAACCTTTGCCATCGAGGCGAACTACTACGCCTTGGCGACCAAGACGGCCACGTTTAGCGCCAACTCCACATTTAGCGATGGGAGTCTCAACGATCAGATCTTAGCGCGGCCCTACTTTAACATCGCGCCAGGCATCAATCAGCAAGCGTCGGTCATCACGGCGTTTCCGGATTTTGTGATTCCGCCGTTTGTGTTGCCGCCGAACGTCGTCGACGTCGATGGCTCCATCAACGTTCAAGAATCCAGCAGCATCCAATCCGCCGGCGGCGGCGGACGCATGGCATTGACGCCATTCAACTCGCGGGTCCGCCTGTCGGCATCGGGCGCGTACCGCTATTTCAGTCTGATCGAGGATTTTTCGATCGTCGCCACCAGCACCCCCGGCACGGATCCATTTCCGTTTCCGATTCCGCAGGGGGAGATCCAAAGTTTCGACCGCTTTGACACCAAGAACATCTTCAATGGTGGCGAGATCGGGCTGGCGGCAGAGCTTCCGCTGCGCCGCTTTTCGATCTCGGCCGACACGCGACTCGCGCTGGGCCAGATGTATCAGCGACTAGTGGTCGACGGCCGCACCTCGGCCATCTCCGGCGGATACGTGGCGTCCTACCCTGGCGGGTTGTTGGCGCAGCCGACCAATATTGGCGTCTACTCGCGCAACCGCTTTGCCCTGATTCCGCAAGTCGACGTCAAGCTGGGCTATCAGGTCTTTCCGGCGCTGCGGATAACGGTCGGCTACAACTTCACGTACATCACCAACGTCTTGCGACCTGGCAATCAGATCGACACGACGGTCAACACAACACAGATCGCCGGTTTGCCATTGATTGGCGAGGCCCGTCCGCAGGCGACGTTAAACGAAAGCGGCGTCTGGCTGCAAGGCGTGACCACCGGCTTCGACTTGCGTTTCTAACGGCAAGCCAGTTGGCGAATTGAGGGCGCTCGCCACTTCGTCCGCGGCCTGTTGGCCGGCGAACAGCGCGCCTTCGAGATAACCGTTCCAATCTTTGGCCAGATCCGACGCGGCCCACCAGAGTCGGCCGAAGTTCGGCATCCGCTCGCCACCCAATGCCGGCCCAAGCTCGCACCACGTTCCAGGCGGAAAGTGGCAGCCATGTCCGCCGCGCGTGAAGGGCTCAGCCGCCCAATCCATTTCGATATAGTCAATCGGCGAAATCGCCTGCGGGCCGAAGACCCTGGCCCAGGCTTGCAAGATGGCCTCGCGGCGCTCTTCCGGCGCGCGACGATTCCAACCGGTGGCGCGGCGCGCGCTGAGGAATCCCAACAGCACGCCCGGCGTTTCGCCTGACGGCGAATTATCAAACGTAAACGTCTGCGGACCATCCCAGTGGATACCGTTGCCCGATAGGCCACTTTCGCGCCAGAACGGGGTTTCGTAAACGGCCTGGGCCTTCATGCTGTTGCCGGTCAGTTGCGCCGAGAACGCGCGCTGCATGTCGGCCGGCAGCGGTGGACTGTATGCCAGGCCGGCGTCGAGTTGTGGCGGAAGGCAAACGATCGCCGCGCGGGCGCGGAACTCACCGTCGGCCGTGACCACGCGCACGCCGGCGGCGGATTGTTCGATCGAGCGCACGGCCTGCCGCAAGTGGATCACGTCGCCCAGGCTTTCGGCCAGTCGCTGGGCGACAAGCCCCGTGCCACCTTCAACGCGGTTGGCCTGCGCGCCGCCGAGCGCCCAAGCAGGCAGCCCATGCGTGGTTTGCAGGAACCACAACATTTGCAGGAGCGATATCTGGCCTGGCTCCGTGCTATAGGCCTGATTGGTCAGGAACCGGAAGAAGTCCTTGGCGGTCGGCGTGCGAAGGCGCACATTGAGCCAGGTCTCAAACGTGATGGCGTCCCAGGCTTCGGCCTCCAGGCAAATCCACGGTGTTGCCGCCGGAACCTGCGGATAGAGCCGCGCCAATTCTTCGAGCGTGGCGCGAATTTCGGAACCAACTTCCGCGCGCTGCCCGAGTTGCTCGACCAGGCAACGATCGGGCGTGGAAGTATAACGAGCGACCAGCGAACCCTTCGACAGGAACGAATCGCCGGTGCTATGCGCCGGATAGACCTTCAGCCCCAGGTCCTGAACGAGTTGCGTGACGCGCATTTGCGACGGAGCAAAGTATTGCCCACCCAGCTCCAGTCGCTGATCGCCGGCGATTTTGCGCTCGACGGTCCGCCCGCCAACGCGATCGCGCGCTTCGAGCACGGCCACGCGTAAGTTGCGCGCCTGCAACGTCCGCGCGGCGGAAAGGCCGGAGTAACCCGCGCCAATCACAATCACGTCGAAAGATCCGTCCAAAGATCGGTGGTCCATGTGCTGAATTCCCAGGCAACGAATAGCGCCAAAGGTAGCGCCAGCGGATAGCAATTGTCAGAACGACACTGCGGTTTCGATCACTGAATAGTTGCTGAAAGCCTAGCACACCCTGACTGGGGAGCGTTTGGCGCGCGTTGTAGGGAAGACGCGGCTTATGTGGAGGCAGTTTACTGACGATCAACTGCGTGCAGCCGGTGGGCCGCCGCGATGCGACCCGTTCGTGCGATCAACACGGCAGAAGATGTAAGAACCGTTCGCAGTTCAATCTGGCCGCACTAATGCGCGATTGAGGCAATTCCGGCGCAGGCTCGGCGGGTAGCCGCGCGTGGCGAATCCGTGGTAACATTATTTGAGGTCAGCCCCGTTCCGGCATGCTGGAGAATCGAGTCATGAGCACTGAACTTTCGCCTGACAAAGATCAACTTCTGGAAAAAATGGTCGCCGATGGCCAATTCACCAACCGTCAAGAGGCGCTCGACCGGGCAGTCGATCTACTGCGCGAAGAAGCAGAGACGGTGAAGGACATTCGAGAAGGCCTGGCGTCCGTCGAGCGGAGAGAAGGCACGCCGCTGACCGATGGCGTTCGAGGACTCCGAACCAAATACGGAATTCCCAAGGACGCATGATCTACCGCGTCGTCTTTCAGCCCCGCGCTCTTCAGCAGCTCGAAGAGCAATACCAGCACATCGCGAAGCAGAATCCCTCGGCAGCCGCAAACTGGTTCAACCGTTTCGTGACTTCTCTGGAGAGCCTCTCTCAGATGCCAGAGCGGTGCGCCATCGCCCGTGAAAGCGAACTGATAGGAAAAGAGATTCGACTATTTCTGTTTGGAAAACGCGCCGGAACTCGGCGTGCTTACTTTGTAGTCGAGGCTGACGCGGTTCGCATTCTCGCGATTCGGCATTCGGCGCAGTCCGATATCGCGCCGGAAGACCTGCTCAACGGCTAGCAGCCCATAGAAATTGCCGACAGGCTGCACCGTCACCTGGAAATGAGGGCGAGCGATCGCCGCAAGACGAAAGAGAGTCAGCGCTTGGCCCGTCACTCCCGAACACGTCGGGCCAAGCTAGAAAATACGCCCGACAGGATTCGAACCTGTAACCCTCGGTTCCGAAGACCGATGCGCTATCCAATTGCGCCACGGGCGC